>JGI24004J15324_10000423_pt1 | contig 17240 bp, 19 predicted proteins | sample LinPmetageLP32_FD_15324 | JGI IMG/M metagenome (IMG submission 15324)
CTTATCATAGCAGATATGAAAGCGGATGTGTCAGGTGATAACGCATTTGGTACAGCCTTGGGTGGATTTGCAAGTGCTGTGGTTGGTGGTATATTTAATAACCCTAAATACTTTTTTGGAGCATAATAAATGGATGAGTATAACAACAGTACTTTTATAGACGATGTGTTTATGATTGGTACAGGCGGTATGAAGATAAAAGAAACAGGGGATCGAGTTCAAGTAACAGACACCATAGCAAAAGAGGCAAAAGGTTTAGGTGGTAAAAAGACAACTCCTTTGGCTCTTATGCCTGACATACAAAATGTAGCACTTGGACAATCACAAAAAGGCTTTAATGCACTAGTATCAAATGCTCTCAGGTCTGTGGCAAATGAAATACCAGTTCAAGAAAGTAAACTAGTTCCTATATACCCAAAAGGCAGTACTGTAAGAGAGCTAACCCTTGAGCTAGGGATAGACGCTACACATTTAACAGCATACAATAGTGATAATAAGGAAGCTTTAAACGGTACAATATTCATAACATTAGAGGATAAAGCTAGACTAGAGGATGAAGGGTATGAGTTTCCTCCTGCCCCTGCTTCTATTATGCAAGGCTCTATTGGCTTAGACTTTCCAGAAAGAGATTAATTATGGTAGAAGAAGTAACATTTGATGTTCCTATTCCGGGACAATCCCTTACAACAGAGCCAAAGGGTTTTCCTTGGGAAAGACCTCCACAGATTGACAAGCCAGAAGAGGCTATAACATTTTACATAAATAATCTATCAAAAGGTGAAGTGTTGGATGACATATTTACTGCACTAGATGAGGGCTTTCCACTAGACTTACTAGTTAAGTCAATACTTACAAACGGTGTGATGGAAGGTATACACTCTATTGATATAAGTTTATTATTACACCCTGTTCTAGTAGAGTATATTCACGTACAAGCTAGAGAGGCAGGGTTAAAGAATATAACACTCAAAGCTCAAAACAGCAAAGAAGCTATGGACAAAAAAGAAAAGCAATTACTCGTGTCAAGACTTCAAAGAGCTATTGATAAGATGGAGACATCTGATGCAGGAACAGACATACTAGAGCAGACACAGGAGTTTTTAGAGGAAAACAGGACAGAAGAGCCTGTAGAGGCACAAGAAGAAGAAACTATTGTAGAAGAAAAGCCTAAAGGATTAATGGCAAGGAGAGGTGAATAATGGCATTTGGTCAAGCTTTTGCTACTGCATTCTTAAATGGTATGACAGGGCAGATTTTAGAAAGTAGAAAAGAAGGCAAGGAAGAGAAAAAGCGTGTAGAGCGTATTGCTGAAACCGCAGGACTACAGCAGTATCTTAAACGTCAAACTAACTTTAATAAGTATATGAATATAGCTAAGAGGATACAAAAACTAGCTGATCCAGATGGTACAGATGGTGCGGTAAAGCAGAATATAGCAAAGCTTGTGACTAACCCTGAATTTTTAATTGGTGCTAATACCTTTATAGACAACTTTAGTAAAAAATACCCAAACGTAAAAATAACACCTGCTAGAATAAATGGTCTTATTTCTAACCTAGATTTAGTAACACCTGAAGGTGGTTTGGATCTTGAACAAGCTGCCAAAAAAGCAGCAGGACTTGTTGTTCAAAACACTAATTTAGACCAAGAAAAGAAAGATCCTAGTGCAATGGAGAATAATATTTTTATGTCGCTACTAGGTATTGGAGCAGAAGAACGAGAAATAGAGAAACTAAAGAGTGACAAAGTAGGACAAGGTTTTAGCACTTATGACCTGTATAAAATGGCTATGGGTGGGGACTACTCACCAATAGATCAAGCTACAGGTGCATTAGACTATAGTTATTTTCCTATGCCTTTTACCGCATCAAAGGAAAATCTGGTTAGAAATAGTACAAAATCCGTTACAACAGGAGCACTAAGCAATATGTATCAGGTGTTAAACGAGAGGGAGCAGAAGGGCATGACAGCCTTCAAGGACATTTACACAGGTAGTGCTACAAACATAGTTGAGGCAATGGCTGAACTACAGTTAAAGGTTAATGATTATGACAATCAACAAGATAACTTGGACTCTATATATGCCGCTAAAAGTATTGCCCAAAATGTGTTATTAGAAGGAACATTAGATCCTTACATGAAAGCATCAGTGATTGGTAAAAATACTAAAATTGCTGTATTGCAACAGCTTCTTGATGATCCAAGAGGTATTAATAGGTTTGGTGAAGGACCAATAAAGGAACAAGGTAAACTTCTAGGTGTTAACCTAAAGAAAACAGGGCAGGTTGATTCAGATGATGACAAAGAAGATGATAATCTTTTAGATAAACAAAATAAAACTGATGTTAACCCTGAGGCTAAAACTGATGATAGGTTAAGCAACGAATACTTAGAGGATAAAGAAGAGTTATTAAATATGCCTAACCCTCTTGCTAAGGCAATGAGTAATTCAAATAAGAATTCTCTAGACTTATTTGTTGAAGATTATGGAAAAGATAAATTACCTAAAACCGTATCAGAGTTTAAATCAAATGTTATGACTTCTAGACCAAAATTTAATAAGTTTGAGCAAACAGCATGGGATGTTACTTGGGGTAAATACTATAAACCTGATGGGACACTTAAATAATGGGTGTTTTCAGAGATAGTCTGAGTGTAGCAGAGGATATTGAAACACCAGACGTAAAACCACGAGAGCCGTATAAGGGCAACATGCCTAAACTTGCTAAGAGAGATCTTCTGGAAGAGGAACATTTACGCAAGATACGTACACATATGGAGGGCAGATTTGGTATTGATGACGTTACAGGCTATACTGACGAAGAATTAGTGGAGGCTTACGTAAATAAACAAAGACGTTTTCAAGCAGGGCAGTCTGTTGTGACCCTTAGCGAACTTGCTTGGCTTAATAAAGCGGATGAACAAACAAGAAGAGAAGCAGGTGAAGCGTATGAACTCTTTGACAATATGGAAAACATATTCACTGGTAAAAGAAGCACCTTCTTGGAGAGGTTAGACGGTGTAACAGACTATGCCAGAGCCGCCATAGTTGACCCTGCTAACCTAATTGGTCTAGGTGCAGGACGTTTAGTTGCAGGTATTGGTGCAAAGACAGCAGCAGTTGCAGCCAAGAAACTTGCAATAAAAGCAACAAAAGATGATTTAATAAATAAAGGATCTAAGCTCGGTGGAAAAGCTTTACAAAATCAAGCAGAAAAAGAGGTAGCTAAACTAGGAGAAAGACACTTTATAAAAGAAGGTATTAAAACTTTTGGAGAGGCAGAGTCCAAAAAGTTGTTAGGAAAAGAAGTAGGGACTGTAGCATTAACGGATATGGCAGTTTCTATGGGTGTAGATGTAGCCTATCAACACGGTATGATTAAGTCTATGCAACAAGAGGATTGGAGTGAGTTTCAAACAGGACTGTCAGCAATTGGTGGTATTATTGCCCCTGCAATAGTCTTAGCTACTAAAACTGGTTCACCTGTTAAATATTTAACAAATAGGTTTTTAGGAGCAGATAAACCTACTATAGAATTAGCAGATAAAATAGCAAAAGAGCAAGCAAAAAAGAAAAAACTTTTAAGAGAAAGCACAAACACATTTAGTACACATTTTGAGGGCTTCTTTGCCGCAATGAAAACAGGAGTATCTTTTTCTACCAAAGAAAGAGGAAAAGTAGGCAAACAACAAATAGAGATGATGGATGCTGAAGACTCTTATGCTTCTGATGCTTTCTGGAATACCTTTCTTATGGGTAATGATGAGTTAGGTGTAGAAGGTTTAGTACACGTTTTGAATAGATTAGGTATAAGGTACGAAAAAGCAAGAAACCCTGAAGATACCTTTAGTAACTTTTTATCTGATATAATAGCAAATATGAATCCAGAGGATATGGGTAAATTTGTAAATGTTATGAAGTCAAAAGATATAAAAAAGAGACTACCTAACTTTGACCAAGAGTTTAAAAAATGGAAAAAAAATCAAAGAGTAGACTACTATGGGAGACAAGGAGTTTCTAAAGAAGACATAGATGGTATAGCCTCTGATGATAAAGATTTTCTTGGGTGGTTTGCTGATTCATTCGCTGCTCACTTTAGTCAAGCAGGTAGAAGATTGCAGTTATTAAAAGACGGACAAAGAATACTAGGTGCAAAAGGACAAGCAGAGTTGACCGCAGAGATAACCTTAGAGGAGGGTCTTAACCCTCTTAAAAAAAGTACACTCAAAGAGATAGGTAAAAGAGGAGAGTACTTTCAGAGAACAATTATAAGAAATTTAGTTACAAACCCCGGCACAACTGCCTTAAACCTCATAGGTTACTCTGGTTATACTACGTTACAGTCTGCGGCAGATGTAATAAAAGCAGCATTATTTGTACCTGCATCTTTTGTGCAAGCCTCGGCAGAAAACATGGGTATAAAGGCACTAGGTTCTGGTGCTGAATCCATGAATAAGTTTAAGAGCCTAATGGGGCTTCAACGACAAAAAGTTAGAAACATATTAGACATAAACACCACACACGAGTCTTTTATGGACTACATAGATCAACGACCAGAAGTTATGAATAAAATGATGCGATACATAGCAGGAGGTGTTGATTCAAAAGAGATGATAAAAAAACTAGGGTTTGACCCTGAAGAAAAAGTTTTTGAAAGTATGAGTGAAAAGTACACGGATTTCTTTCAGACTATATATGCTACAAAAGCACAAGACATGCTAACAAAATCTGTAGAGTTTATGTACAATATAGATAAAGGGCTTAGGCTGAAGTATGGTAGAACCTATAATGACCTTGTTGAAACAGGAGACATAGATAAACTACTTTCTACAGAAGACTACATAAGAATAGAAGCAGGGGCTGTAGATGACACTATGGAAGCTGTGTTTGGTAGGAAGTTTGGTAAAACAGGACCTGATGCTTCATACTTGCAAAAAACAGCAAATTTTATAGAAGAGTTTAGAACAATACCAGTTATAGGACTTGCCATGCCCTTTGGACAGTTTTTTAACAACACGGTTGCGTTTGTATNAAACTACAGTGGAATTGGTCTAATAAATAGAGTGTATCAAAGAGGCGGTAGATGGGNTGAAGATACTTTCAAAGTTCCTGAAACAAGAAAACTACTGAGAGAAAGAGGTCTACTAGACGAAGAAAAGATACAGGCATATATAGATCAACACCGTAGATACAAAGGTGGAGAGAAAATAGACGAAGGTCTTATAAAGTTTGGCATAGGTATGGCTTATATTAAGTATCAAGCACATAAAGAGTTAGAGTTTATGGATCAGGGACTTGCATGGGATCAGGAGAGAGGTGATGGTGGTGAGACTATAACTAAACAATATGATTTTCCAGAGTCTTTATTTAAGTATGCAGGTAGAATGTATGCACACAAATTTATAAGAAAAGAAGAACCACCGCAGTCCATGTATAAAGTTTTTTGGGATGTATTTGGTCTAGGTCAAGCGGATAGAAGTCTAGGTGTTTATGAGAGAGGTATAGGTAACTTTATGTTTTCTCTAGCTAATGGAGAGCTTGATGACGCTATGGATTATGGAGGGCTGTTGGTAGGAGAGATTGCACAGACTGCGGCAGGTGGTGTGTTTAGACCTATAGACCCATTAAATCAGGTTATAGCTCTTGCAGAAGGGGAGAACTATGTAAATGTAGATAGAAGACAAGGTAATAAAGTTATAAATAACTCTTTGAGATATGTAGACAGAGTTGTAGAGAATATGCTACCTTACGATAGTACAATACGAAAAGCACTAACAAAAGAAGAAAAAAAGTATGCCACACGAGACTTTCCCAATCCTGCAGCCGTGGGTAAAATTGTAGGTTATAGAGAGGTTGGTAAACAATCCTATACAGAGAGGATGTTTAATATGATAGGTAAGGAAAACTGGAGAGTTGGCTTTTTTGGTGGTATACCAGAAGCAGACGCTAAATTAAACGCTAAACTTTTTCATCATTTAGAGAGAAGAGCAAGGTTGTTAGTGGGAACTAAAGAGTTTAAAGACCTATCAACTTCTGCCAAAAAGAAAAAAGTAGACCGCATACTAAAGTTAGCAAAGAAAGACACTAAAGATAATATAAGAAAATCTATAGTTATAGAAGATAGGGAATTAGAGTTGATGTATACTTTAGACAAAAAGTATAATGATCGTGAAGTAGATAAAGCATTAAAAGATCTAAATCTACCAGAAGAACTAGATGAGTTAAACTTTAGACAGCTAAACTTACTAGAGGCTTATATGGATGGTAGTGATGACTACATCAAAAGAACTACATACTAAAAAGAAAGGGGCTTTCGCCCCTCTCAGTGTTAATACCATTTGGTATATAGTCTCAATGGGTCTGAACTAGACCACGCAGTAGACTGTGATGTAAGACCAAGAGCTTGTAGCTCCTCTCTCACAGCCTCTTCTGCAGACTTACGTGCTTCCATAGCCGATTTAAGTCCTGACATTTTACGATCACGATACGCTTTTTTCATATCAATCAGTTGTTCCTCCATCTGTTTGATTTCTTTAGCCATATCGTCTATACTAATTTCACTATCCATTTCTTTCTCCTTTGTTTTGAAAGCTCTCTCTGCTTGTCTTCTCGCTTTGTTCATCCAACCTCTCCAAGTTTCGATAATATGCGACAGTAAAGCCACGTTCCCATTCTTTAAACGACCTACTCTGTGGGTAGAATGGATTACCCATCAGCATCTTTGTATTAGGAATTAGCTTTCCCTTTCTAAAGACTCTGAATCCCTGACTAAAAGGTGTGTCCTTCTTTTCTTTAAATGTCTGTTTCATTAGTGATCTTATTTCTTTCTGAACATCCAATGAAGAGAACTGTTGAGTTAGGCTCTCTCTTTTTTAAATGCTCTTTTAATGTTCCATTTATGTGTGAGTTGTTTTGTTCAAGAAATTGTACGCACTGAACATCCGTTTTAAACATGGTCTGTTTATACTCAATCACACCAATTGTACCATTTACTAGTATTGTGGCATATATAATAAATGATCCCATTTTATGCTCCTATATCTACAATCTCACAGCTATCGCCTGAACAGGCAAATGTCTGCGAAGACTTAGTTGTATCTTCTTTTTCATAATTCTTAAACTTATCCCAATCTATATGAACGAACTCACTGCTAAACTTATTGTATACCTCTTCTGTACACTCCTGATAGGGGGCTTGTTGATAAGTATGATCGGAGTGTGGTAGGAAAGATACTCCTGACATTTCGTCAAAGTGTTTGAACACAAATGCTCCCACTTCCATCCACTCATCATCCCTCACAGAAATCGTAACTGAGGGCTTGTGCTCACACCAATGCCTTTGATATGTGAGCCAAGTCTCTAGCTGTTGTATGGCTGTCATATCATCTCTCATTATAGACGTTTCTGGTGACTTCATAGGAAAGCTAAATACTGTCTGTCCATCAGGCTTCATAAAGTCTGGTTCGTTTGGTATGCCACTGTCCTTCATGAACTCAACAAGAGGATCTTTATTATCACCACGGACAGTCCTAATATAATAACTGCTATGACGAGGGTGGATACCAGAGCTTGAGTCAACAAGCTGTGATACTGTCCCACTTGGCTTGACACATGTGATGGCTGTGCTTTGTGGTATTCCGAATATTCCTGCCCACTCTTTGTTTGTGTCAACGGCAACTTGTCGGAGCTTTTCGAGTGTTTTGTCGAGTCCATGTTTCCTCCCACTAGTTAACTCATTATCCATTATTCCTGTAAGGCTAACACCTAAAAGTCTTTCTTCTTCTGTATTTGTTTTCCATATTTTACGAAGATAAGGGAACTTTACTAAGGTAGATTGTGCTGTACCAAGTATAGTAGCAAGCTTAACCTTTCTTTTCAAGTCTTCAAACTTATCCTCCTCTCGTATTACAACCTCTGTGAGGTTACAAAACTGGTAAGGTCTAAGTATGATCTCACTGCAAGGATTAGTGCCAAAGTCATAATTAGGATTTCTCCTACCATACTTGTTTGCCTGTTCCTTAGAAGACACTCTATTGAATATGCCACGCTCTCCTGATTTAGACTCAACAAGAGACAGCCACTCACGTAGGAATGTCTCACCGTCAGGCTTGTCGGTGTAGCATACAGAGTTGTTAGCAAGAGCCATCTGTGGTGCTGACTCCCACCACTTACCAGACTTAGCATGTCTCATACGTCCATCAGAGAGATTAGAGAGACTAATCATAGCTGAACGTCTTACACCACCTGATACCACAACCTCTCCAACCTTGCACATCAGATTATGACAGTCGTAGCTAGACAGCTTACGTCCTGCATTGTGTTTGAACAACGACACTGTAAAGTTAAATAAGTCTACAAGAGGAGCAGGACCACTAGCTCTACCGCCAAATACTTTTAGTCTAGCACCTGCAGGTCTGACGTTTGATACGTCCCACTGTGGTAACTCACCCATATATAAATGTCCTATGAGTTTACGCAGTGCTTTTGCCCATCCTTCTTTGCTGTCTTGCACAGTTATGATAGTAGATACATCTTCAATAACCTCAGGAATGTCTGGAAGCTTACTTACATAATGTCTTTCAACAGAGAAACCTACACCTGTACCACACAATAGTATATACATAGCTTCATCAAAAGACTTAGGGTCATCAACAGGAAGATAGCTACAGTTATACCCTGCTGTGTTGTCTCTTTCAAGAGCAGGTCCTGCAGTCATTAAGGCTCTCATGGACGGCATAACTTCTAGTTTAGTTATAGCATTTTTTAGCTCTGTTAAAGGTAGGTTACCCAAGACCTTTGTTGATAGAAAATCTATGTATCTACCTACTGTCTCCTCCCACGTTTCTCTTCTGTTTTCATCAGGTAGCCATCTAGCATACCTAGAGATAGCTATAAATGATTGGTAGTCTGTTGGTAGTGTGCTGTTCATCTGTTATCCCCTGATCCATGTATTTTATTTCTATCTCGTCTGTCGTGTAGCTTTGCTAGGTTTACTGTAGCCACTGTCTGTAGATCCGTACCAATGTAGTTAGCTAAAGCGGTAACATAGAATAGTACATCACCTAACTCTTTCTCAACCTCTACTTTAGAAAACTCTTTATCTCTAACAACTTTCTTAATCTTTTCTGCTACTTCCCCTGCTTCACCCACAAGACCTAGCGTGTTCTCTATAAGTCTATTCTTTTTTTCTGTTACAATTAGTTTCTCTACTTCTTCTCCGTATGACTTCATATTTATTTTTTGTTTAACCATGCTTTTTAATTTTCACTCCTTCTAACTCTATCCCATCAATATCAAATAAGTAATCTTTTAATAAATCTTTTAATGCTTGTTCATCCTGTTCTTTTCCATCATAATTTATAGGTAGTATGTTTTCTTCTTCGTCTACCTCTATTATCATATTTACTGTGAACTTCATTTCTCTAACTCACTAATCATTTTGTTTAAATAAAATATTATCTTTTTTAAGTCTTCTACTGGTACGTCTTTCTTATCCCACCGCCATATATATTTAAAGGCTAGTCCCCACCACGCACAAAGAATAGGCGAGGCAGTTGATCCTGTCATCATGGCTTTCATTGCATCTATGCACTCTACACTCCCATTAGTATAGTGATCTGGGTGATTTACATTATCTTTCATCTTTATTACTCCAATCTACTCTAATAATGTTGTCCTCTTTGTCTACTACTTTAAGGTCTGGTACTTTAGGTGCGTGTTTGTCCAAATAGTAGTGCAACGTCTTTCTAAACTCCGAATCTGTGTCCATCATTCTAACAACTTCACAGAGGATTGTCAACATATCAACTACACCATCATGTGTATTTTGATCCCATTTGTTATCTGAGTTGTAGGATAGAGAGAATACAGAGTCACCTGTAGATCTACCTAATTTATCTTGATCCAACTTTACCACGAGAGCGTAATCATCTCTGTGGAGTGTCATATTTTTATCTTTTTTTCCCATGAGACTATAGTTTTATCCTTTTTTTACGTTCTGTCAACCATTGTTTTGGCAATTCTTTATGTGCATATAAAAAGCCATGTTTATCACACCAATCAGAGTACCGTGTCTTAGATCCTTTCCTTAAAAAGTTGTTTGCATTTTGAAACAAAAACCTTATGTCTAGGTCAGGATACTGTTCTTGTATTAATAAATGTTTAGTTCTGTCACTGGGTCTTAACCATCCTTTCGCTTCAATAATAATACCATTGTTAAGAATAAAGTCAGGCTTGTAGTGCCTGTGTCGTATAACAGCATATTTAATTCTGATTTCTTCATATCTAACCTTTTGTTTTGCTGATCTTAGCCACTTGGCTACCTCTTCTTCAAACTTGCTTTTTAGCTGTAGCTTCTTCATCTGCAACCTTTACATAATTTATAAGAGGAGGAGAAGATGCCCTAGACACTTTGGAAGGCAGAACTTTAAGGTCTGTCCAACAAGCATCTCTAAAAGAACAGAAACTACACTCTATACCTAGCTTGGTGTTGCCACTAGCCTTACCATAATATGTTTCTGCAATAGGTTCATAACATCTTTCAAACGGCTCATCATCTTCTATATAGGCAATGGTGTCGTCAATCTTTTTAAGCTCTTCGTTCATGTCCATACCGTCTGCATCAACGTACTTAAAGTTTCCGTTAGCTTTGTTGACTGCCCACCAACCTCCTGCTTTTACTCCCCTAGCTTTAGCATACCCTGCAAGCTGTGCAACGTAGCCAAAACTATCCTTACTCTTCATAGTATTAAAATCTACAAACTTATTGTCGTATGCCCAAGGAGATGTAGACTTTACGTCATCTACCTTGTCGTTAAGAACTAAGTCATAACTCCCTTCTATGTCCTTCTTCTTTCTCTTTAAGACTACCTTTTTACTGTCCTCAAACTCTACTTTGGAGGCTCGTAGAAGACCTTTAAACACTGCCTCTACAATATCTCCTAGTATCATATTGATTAAGAAGTAGGGTGAGTCTGATTGTCTTTTCTCAGGGAGGTTCTTTTCAAACCATAGCTGACATTTTTTACGTCCAATGTTGGACATACGAAGTCTAAATGTACGCTTATCCCCTGAGAATTGACGAGCCACAGCCTCTTTGACATCTTTAGCTATACCATCAACAACAGCTTTATTCATGCTGTTCTTTCCTGACATAACATCCTGTAAAAAGGAATGGATCGCCAACTCTGCAGGGTGGTTCATCTATGCGTCCTCAATTTCAACTATAGAAGAAACAATTTCCTCATCCGCTTCAGAGAGTTCTTCTGGTCTTCTATGCTCTTCCCATTTGGAAAGCGTTATTGAGTTCATAGACTCCACCCAATCGACAAAGCTATTTAGTACTTCTTGGTCATCTGTGGTAATCTCTACTAACTTTCCCATAGAAGCATTAACAACTGCATATGTTGCTCCGCTAGGAATACTCTTTAATTCGCCAGATAACTTTAGATTATACTGAATAGGAAAATGGTTCTTCCGTTGTATTGCACTAAATATATCTGAAATAGCTTTTAAGCTATCTCTATTTTTAATACGCATAAAGAAAGGGAATTCTTTAACTTCAACAGATTTGCCATTTACATCCTTAGCATCATCGAGTGTACACATTCCGAATATGATGTTATACCTTTTGGTACTTCTCATAACGTCCTGTGTTTCTTGTGGCAAGGACGAAAAGTCCTTGACATAACCTGAAGGTCTACCGCAGTTGAAACCTCCATAATTATCTTTTAAGTCTACGCTGAGAGACTTGCCCATTACTGATCGTAACATTCTACCAGAACCGCCATCAGGTCTGGTGTAGTTATCGTCCCATCGTTGCCACTGAAACCTTTGCATAAAGGTTCGTATGGTTATTGTTGAACTGTAATACACAGTCTCATCAGGAAACTCAACAGCGTATGAACCTGCTTTGATTACAGCAACCTCCATATTCTCCCCATCAACCTTCTTAGTCCCCATGATGTTCTGGTGAACCTGCTTAATCTCTGCCAAGGCAGAGCGTGATGATGGAGGAGTATTGGACATTCCCATAATGTCTGCCAAGCTCTCTTTTGTACCCATAATTTCTAAACTATTTTCCATATTTATTCTTCTCCTTAAAACGAATCAGTTGACTATACTACATAACATCCTTGGTGTCAAGCCAATTATTTCCTATNTTNGCTTCAAGCACCATTGGTACATTAATCTTTACATCATAGTATCTTTCTATAATGCCACTAAGGTCATCATTCACCTTTTTTATAACGCTAATGACCTGATCTTCTTCTGCAGGATGTATGTCAATAACAACAGAGTCGTGTACTGTATTGACAAGACAAGAGTTCAATCCTTCTAACCTCTCATCTATTTCCAGAAGTACAATGGGAACAATATCCCCAGTTGCAAATCCCTGCACAGGATAATTCTTTATCATAGTAAAATGTGTTGGAGAACCACTAGATCTTCTCTCAACATCTGGGAAAGCATACTGTCTGCCAGAGGGTACAGTAATCACACCCTCGTTTAATGCTTGATCCCCTAAACGCTTATGCCACCCTGCTATACCCTTATACTTTGACATGAAATGCTTGTAGTATTCTGCCTCAGCTTTTGTTCTTCCAAACCCTGTAGCTCCATAGAGAGGTGCAAAGGTGTGTGCCTTAGCCTCTTGACGACTTGTAGGTTGCCCTGCATCAGATATAACCTTGGCAGTGTAGCTGTGTACATCAAAGCCTGTACTTACTTCATCCATAGCTGTCCTGTCTTGCGATAAAAATGCTGCAACTCTAAACTCTAGCTGTGCAAAGTCTGCTTCTACTATCTTTCCGTCCTCCCACCTAGATACAAACACACGCTTAACAGGGAATGTACCGCCTCTTGGCATGTTTTGCATGTTAGGATTGCGTCCACTAAAGCGTCCTGTAGCTGTAACATGCTGAGTAAGAGATACATGTAGCATACCATCTTGCTTTGTGTATGCCTTAATACCTTCCACAAAAGAAGATAAATAACTTGACACAGCACTCTGACGCTTTAAGTCTGTCAATAGGCTCTCCGCAACCGTCATACCCTTAGTCTTGGCAATGTTAATAAGTGTATCAAGATTGCCCTTACTCGTAGAAAAACCATTGGCACTCACCCAATCCTTTGACAATGGGAAAAATCCAAGACCTGCCATCTTATTTGACTTAGCAAGTTTATACCCTCTGGTGTCACATTCTGTACATCTAGAAGGCTTGGCAAAGGGTGTTCCGTCCTTCTTAATCTTATGTACTCTGCCCTTGCCCTTACATGTATGACATATACTTGCTTTAGTTTTTACCATTATGTTACTGTTTTCTTTGACAGTTTTACGAAAGTCATCTTTGTTGTCTACAGATTCAAAGGCTAATGCCCACGCTTTTTTGTCCTTGAGTATCCTAGAAAAAATAACTTGACTTACCTGCTCAGGAGAATTGAGATTGATAGGTGTGTCACCCATTAGGTTCTTTACCTGATCCTGTAGTCGTTGCTCAATGTCCTGTAGCTCCTCTTCAAAGTCCTTCTTAACCTCTTCCAACTTAGTATTGTCAATAGCAAAGCCTTTCATGTACATTTTAGTAAGTGACTTACACACTTTGTTAGTAACATCAAGCACTTTGTCTAGTGACTTGCCCTCTGGCTTACTATACTCTTCTTGTAACTTCCAGTATAAAGATTGTGTAACCACTAAGTCCTGTCGCAAGTATTCTGACAACTCGTCCAAAGGTATCTCATTCGTTTGAAAGCCTCGTCTAAAGTAATCCTTGAGTGTGTCAGACTTCTTCATATCTAGATTATACCTCTCAGCACAATTCTCAAGGCTCACAGAACCCTTCTGACCTCTCTGTAGTATGTAAGCACCCAACATGGTATCAAAGATCTCACCATCGTATTTAAAGCCACATCCCCACAGCCACTGAAGGTCATACTGCAGATTGTGACCAATGAGTAAAGTTGTGTTGTCAAGAACTCTTTGTAATCTTTTGTCTGCATCATCATCTGTTATGACCTTTTCATTGTGGTCAAATACAAATACAGAGCCTTCCTTTTCTAAATAATCTTGAACACCTACAAGTGTCAACGAATTGTTAGGCTCAAAAGGGTCAAGATGTAACTTGCCATCCCTCTTTGTCGTTGTGTTCTCTACATCTAATATTATCTTCATTATACTTTATTCTCCATTAGTGCTGTCCAACTATGTGGAAAAAGCTCCAAGCATTTTTTACTTATTGGACTTGCTACTTCTCTTACCTCAATCTGGGCAGTCTTGTCAAGTCTTAATTTACATATTCTTGCGAAAGAGTACAAACTACCTGACCAATACCATTCTGTTATAGTGTTCTGTGGTAACACCATCCTAGCCATCTCAGGAGCTATACCTTCTTTCAACAGATTATTGTACGTCTGTTTCACAAACTGCATAGTACCTTGTATGTCATAGTCAACAGTCTTGTCACCTGATCCCTGCTTGATGCTCTTCTCAGGTCTTGTTCTCCACGTATCAGGCACATAAAACTCAGGCTCACTGTCTATGTAGCGTCTTGACACCTCGTTCCACGCTAGTCCTACCTGATGTTTAGCAAGTTGTCGTGCNACAAAGATAGGAGCTTTGATGTANAACTGAAGNAAGCAGTGACTAAAAGGTGACCAGTGCTTGTGTTTAGCTAGGTAGGACAGTAGCTTTACATCTCGTTCTTCCATAGAATGTACTTCCTTGTTGAAAGAAACTCGTGCTGTGTTCACAACAGTAAGGTCTGTACCCATAGAATCTTTTAGTTCAACCTGTATCATGCTGTATACCTTCCTCGCTCTACATCTAACTCAACGTGTACCTTTCCATGCCATCCGTTTATCTTATTCTTAGCCACTACAATGTGTCGCTGTGGATCATTGTCTTCTTGTCCTTCCATCTGAGGATTTTTACTTAATAAAAGCATCAAATCTGCTTCTGCCGCCTTGCCTGTCTTACTGCCTTCCAACATAGATTGATCCACATTGATCTTACCCTCTGCCTCCGCAGATAGCTGAGACATCCATATAATAGCACAATCATACTCTTTAGCTATATTTCTTGCGTGAATTGCAGCCTCCTTGAGGTATAAGTCCATCCTCTCTCCTGTTTTGTTTGCAAACTTATCACCCATATCTAGGACAACAACGTCAGGTCTTTCTACCTTTATCATATTTTCTACCCACTCCATTCTTTTCCCAGTTACATCTTTGATCTTTACATTGTTTCGTATCTTGTTGTATCTTTCCATAGCTAAGGCATGGTTTGCTTTACTACTGCCAATCTCAGCAAGAGATAGCTCTGATCTGGTACAGAGATACCTAGAGGCTACTCTATAGTAAGGCTCTTCATTACACAGAACTCTGCACTTTGCTCCCTGATCGACAAAGCCACCTCTTGATGCAATGATACTAGCGTGAAAGCTTGTCTTACCTGTATTGGGACGAGCACCCACTATGATTAGTTGCCCACCGCTTATACCCTCTAGTCTTCTAGCAAGAGAAGGTATGTTGAACTTCCACTTAGATCTCTGGTTAGACTGCTCTAGGATACTCTCAAAGCTAATATCGTCCCACTCAATCTTAAAGTTAGGAAGGAAGTTGTCTTGATGGTCACTAATAATCCTTCTTAATGGCTCTAATGTAGCTCCTTCTCCATTTACGTAATCAAACCCTATATTAGCAATCTTCTCTCCTACATGTTGTTGAAACAACTTAGACATTACGTCCTTAGCTATCTCTTTGTCCATGACCTGCTCTCGCTCTAACTTGCAGAACAACTCCCTAAACACCTGCTTTGATGCTGTAGTAAGAGTGCTGTTGTGAGAAAAGAACAAACCTTCTAACTCTCGAACAGTTATACACTCCTTACCGTAATTCTGCATAGCAAAATCAACGGTCTTCTTTATTTTACGAATGTCTTTACTGAAAAGCTCATCAGGACAGCGTGTCCCTTTGTGATCTCCGTAGAACTCTTTATCAAGCAGACTTCGTATTAACGCTAACTCTACCATCTAGTTTCTCCATTATCATTGTATCAAAATCTTCTTTACCCAAGTTCTCTATATAAAACCACTCGTTACTTCTCTTCTTACTTAATCTTTCTGCTATAGTGTGTGCCTCTCTTTCTGCCTTACCTCTGTCCTCTACTCGTATACTCGTTACTAATACGTAATCTCTGTGAGGACTACTTGTTTGATAAGAGTTACATCTATCTGTAGAATCAACCGCCTTACCTATTTTATACCAATTCTTCCATGCAGGATTTTTAATTATATACACTTCACCCTTATCACACTTTGTATAGTTTTGCAACGAAGAAAAAGCAGCATCGCTAAAAGATTTATAATTTCCCGGCTTGTACAAAGGGTGTTTGTTGGATATGTATTTACCATTAACTCGCATCTGAAGTCTGTTTATTTCATTTGATCTGGTTCTCTCACAATCTAAACATCTTCTAACTGGGGAGTCTTTTCCCCCATTATAATAATTACCCTCTCCCCAATTCTTACCTAGCTCTAATTCTACCTCGCATGTTTTACATTTATACATTTAAAAGCTCCCTTAATTTGTTAAAATCATTCACATTTTTATACTTTAAGTCGTCTGTGAGCCGTAAAACCTTAACATCTTTAACATAATTTGTCAATTCTTTGCTGTGCTGTAGCGTTTTTTGTAGGGCATCAGGATCAAGAGCGACTACGACCCTATCAAAGGTAGACAAAATATAAATATGCTCCTGTAGTAGAGATGTACCAAGAAGACCAAACCCTGTTACAGGGAAATAGTTTGCCACAGTTATAGCAGAAATAGCGTCCTCTACTAACACAGCCGTAGATATTTTACTTCTTTGTACAGTGTGAGAGAAATGTGTGGCATAATTACCATATTTATACCATTTTGGCAGTACATTTTTGTCTAAAGCTCTCCCTACAGCATCAATAACCTTGCGTTTTTTCATAATAGGAAACACCACCCTATTATTTTTTACATCGTGAAAGAGATTTATACTTGCCAAGTTCCATCTCATAATAAAGTCGTCACATTCATCTAAATCACTAGAGAAATACTCTGGTATTTTAAACTCAGATGCCTCAACCTTTATTGTGTGTCCATTCATCTTACGTTTTATATCTTCTGCTGTTCTATCCACTTTCCTAGCTCCTTTTACTGTACAACTATTACGATAGCAATTGTATAATAGCACCCTATCCATCTTAGTGAT
>JGI24004J15324_10000425_pt1 | contig 17225 bp, 31 predicted proteins | sample LinPmetageLP32_FD_15324 | JGI IMG/M metagenome (IMG submission 15324)
GCGCAATCTAATNGACCCGTACCNCCNGTTGATAGTGCGGATTTTTTACAACCCCTAGATAAAAATAAAGGAGATAAAATAAATATATTAATTTAATTCTTGACAGGTATTATCTTATCTGTTATAACGTAANCANNAACAACAACAAAAGGAAACACAAAAATGTTTACAGTAATATATAAAAAGAAATTGGGTGGTAAGTTTACAGCACGTAAAAGTTTAGCAACCACAAAGCGAAGAGCTTACGATGAAACACTACGTGCTAATCCAAAAGGCTACATCCAAGCTGTAATACATAACAATCGCTTCGTAGCTTAGTTTAAAATAGAAACCTATTCTAGTTATAGTAATACATATTTAACTAGGGTAGGTTTTTTTATTTAATAATAAGGAGATTAAATTGTAATGAAAGAAATGAAAACATTTAGAGCATATCAGAAGTGGACTAGAGATACTGCTATATATAATAACCCTGTCATATATCCATGCCTTGAACTAGGGGGAGAGATAGGGGAAGTATTTAATCAAGTTAAAAAAATATATCGGGATGACAACGGTAATGTATCCCATGTACGCAAGTATGATTTAGAAAAAGAAATAGGAGATTGCTTGTGGGCATTAGCTAGACTAGTAGATGACCTAGACCTAGACTTGCAACGCATAGCAGAACTTAATGTAGATAAGTTAGAGGATAGGTTAGAGCGAGGTAAGATAAGAGGAAGTGGAGACAACAGGTAATGTTATTAGAAACTATTTCAGCTTTCACTATAACTATAGGATGCCTAGCACAGAACATATACTTTGAAGCTAGGGATCAACCAACTATAGGACAGATGGCAGTGGCAGAAGTAGTAATGAATAGAGTACACTCGCCCCTGTTTCCAGATACTGTGTGCGAGGTTATCTATCAAGCACCCACATACAAATGGAAACAAGACTTACCCATCAAACACAGATGCCAATTCAGTTGGTATTGTGATGGCAAAAGCGATACACCTAAAGATCAAAGGGCGTGGAATAAATCCATAGCAATAGCAGAAGAAGTATACTATTCATACGGGTTGTCAATTAATATTGTAGATGGTGCAATCTTTTATCACTCAATAGATGTTGACCCCGATTGGAATAGAGAGTACGTTGTACAGATTGAAGATCATATATTCTATAAATAGATTAGGAGATACAAACAATGAATATATTTTTTATAGACAAATGCCCAATCAAATCCGCCCAACAACTATGCGACAAGCACGTAGTTAAGATGGTACTAGAGACAGCGCAGATGTGTAGCACTGCTGTACATGAAAAACTATGGCATCTTCCTGACGTTTATAAAAGTGTAGCTGATACTATATATAAACCTGCATACAAGAACCACCCTATGACTGTATGGGTTAGGGAGAATGATGCTAATATGGCATGGGCTATAATACATGGATTAGAAATAGGGAATGAGTATACTTATAGATATAATAAAGATCATAAATCTACTGCTGTACTCAGAAAAATTGCAGACTTTATTTTTAATAGTAAGTTTTATGAGGACTATAAATTACACACCACACCGCCACAGTGTATGCCAGAGATGTATAAAAGTCTTGACTATGTAGAGGCTTATCGCTCATACTACATAGATGCAAAGTCTCATATACTAACATGGACTAAGCGTAAAAGACCAGAGTGGGTATTTCCTTACGCAACAAGAATGGGATTTAATTAATGTTTATAGGATGGACTGACCAAATGCATACCAAGTATTCTGTATGCCAGATACCATATGAAGCTACTAAAGAATGGATATTAAATATACATTATGCAAAGCGTATGCCATCTATTAGTTATGCATATGGATTATATTTATACGATGAGATGGTAGGCATGGTATCGTATGGTAGCCCTGCATCACCGTCATTGTGTAAGGGTATCTGTGGTGAAGAACACCGTGGTAATGTCATTGAGTTGAATAGGTTAGTACTTAAAGATAACTTACCTAATGAGGCATCATTCTTAGTAGGTAAGTCATTGAAGTTATTACCTAAACCCAAAGTAGTTGTATCGTATGCCGACACTGCACAAGAACACTTAGGTATTATATATCAAGCTACTAACTTCTTGTTCACTGGTACAACTAGACCTCGTACTGACATAGCTGGTAAAGATGGTAAGCACTCCAGGCATCACTTAGGTGACAAGGCTAATCGTATTAATCGAAGTGCTAAACATAGATACGTATACTTTATAGGTAACAAGAAACAGAAGAAGATATTGCGTAATGCTTTGCGCTATGATATACAAGATTATTATCCAAAATTTTAAAAGGAATAAGTAGATGAGGGTAAAGAAGATACGAAGGAATAGAGATACTGATCGTATAGAGTTCGGTAATCCTATAGCTAAACATTCTTGGAAAGTTAATAGGGCCAAGAGATTTGCAGACAAAACAAAGTATGACCGCAAACGAAAGGCTCCTGTATCCCATGACCTTAGACCTGTCTGACATAAGATCGGGTGAAACCAAGAGAGGTGTATGCCCTAAGTGCCATAGATATAATACGTTTACTTTATCTAAGGTAGGTAACACTACGATGTGGAACTGTTACTCTGCATCCTGTGGTTACAAGGGCGTAAAACATAATTCAGATATGTCAGTCGAAGACATACGACACAAGATGAAACAAGAAGAGGATAGAGTAAATGAACATAGAAGTATTGATAGCAGTAAATTGGTTTTTGCTGATAGTATTCGCCATTTTCTAAAGCAGTACGAAGTGGAGGATGCCCCTGTCTTGTATGATCCCATAGATAAGAGGATGGTGTTTCTTATACAAGACAGGGGAGAGACAGTAGATGCCATAGGTAGATCAGTAAACAACAAGATGCCTAAGTGGAAGCGGTATGGCAACAGTGCAATGCCTGTTGTTGTACCCTTTGACACACCACCTAAACTTAATCTAGTTATAGTAGAGGATATTATATCCGCTTGGAAAGTATGTACCCATGTCCCTGACACACACGCTATGGCTCTATTAGGTACATCACTTCCTACGGAAAACTTAAATAAGATATGGAAAGACTATTCTATAATAACTATAGCATTAGACAAGGACGCTACAGACAAAGCAATTAAGATGTCAAGAAGGATAGCCATAGGAGTTGACAAGTGTAGGGTAGTTATGCTAGAGGTGGATCTTAAAGACATGACAGTAGAGGAAATAAACAAATGCTTGAACTAGTCAAGGCACTATGTAACAAGGATATATACAATACTGTAGGTAGTATACCTGTAACTGCATTTGATAAAGAGCCAAAGCGTATAGTCGAGGCTATCATCTCTGCACAAGAGACATATACTAAAGACCTACAGATATCTGAGATAGAAACTTTATTCTTTAGTGACAATAGTTTACTAACAAAAGCACAAGAAGATACTTACAAACTATTGTTTGCCAAGATGCGGTATGCTGAAGACATATCATTGGCTGTTGCCAAGGATGTTATGCAAAACCTATGGAGAGTAGAGGTAGGTAGGCGAGTGTCTGAGCTAGGGTATGCTCTAATAGAGGGACAAGAGACATCGCTGGATAGTCTATCTAAGTTAGTAGATGAGTATGCATCAGGGTTTGTTACGGATGCATCACCATTCTCAGGCATAGACTTAGACCCACAAACTTTAATTAAGTCTTTAGAGATACAAACTAAGTGGGCATTTAATGTTAGCTCACTGGCAGAGAAAGTATCTGGCGTATCCGCAGGACACTTTGTAGTTGTAGGATCTAGACCAGAGACAGGTAAGACATCTAGCCATGCGTCATTTGCAATGGGGCCTAATGGATGGATAGAGCAGGGGGCAACAGTACACGTACTATGTAATGAGGAACCACCTAACAGAGTTGCCATGCGGTACTTGAGTTCTGCTACAAACCAAAGCGAAGATCAGTTGTCTGGTGGTCAGTCTAAAATAAATGGTGAGTGGAAAAAGGATAGGCTATTCATAGATAGGATAGAAGAAGAGGATGGCATAGATGGTATTGAGGCTCACCTAAAAGAGCATCGCCCTGACATATTAATAATAGATATGTTAGACAAAGTATCTTTGCCTAGCAGTGTTGCCAGTGGCACTATACCACAACATGAGAAACTGAGAGAGGTATACCGTAGGACTAGGGATCTAGCTACAAGGTATTCATGTTCTATCTTTGGATACTCTCAGCTATCAGCAGATGCAGAGGGCAGGGTAAATCTTAATCTATCTATGATGGAGAACAGTCGTACAGGTAAAGCATCTGAGGCTGACCTTATGATACTCATAGGTAAGTATGCTATGATTGAGGGGGCTAGTGAGAATGATCCCCGTAGAGTATTCAACATAGCAAAGAATAAAATTAGTGGATGGCATGGACAAATCAATGTCATGTTAGATGGAAGGGTAGCAAGGTATGACGATTAGATTAGTAGTAGACGTAGAGAACAGCGTAACTCATTTAGATAATAGACGCATAGATAACAGGCCACATAATAAAAACAATGAGCTAGTATCTATTGGTATACTTAATGTGGATACGGGAGAGGAAGACTACGTGGCAGTGTACCACAGGGATAAGGCACACAACAAAGATCATATAGCTGAAGTAAAAAATAAGATACAGAGTGCTGACGTTCTTATAGGACACAATATAAAGTATGACCTACAGTGGCTATGGGCATCAGGCATAGAGTATGGTGGCATGGTGTACGATACAATGATAGGTGAGTACATACTAGCGAGAGGTGAGCGTTTATCTATCTCACTAGCTAATTCATGTGAGCGTAGAGGATTAGATAATAAAAAATCAGACATAACAAAAGAGTACTGGGACAAGGGGATAGGGTATGAGGCTATGCCTTGGCTTATAGTAGAAGAGTATGGTAGGGCAGACATACGTGCAACCCGTGACCTATACTTAGATCAGCTACGTGAGCTAGAGGGTACTACACTCATGGCTACAGTAAACCTTACAAACAATATGTGTATGTGCCTGTCTGAGATTGAGTACAATGGCTTGGCTATTGATGTACAAAAGCTAGATGAGGTTGAGTTTAATTATCGCATGGAGAAAAAAGAATTACTTCGCAGACTACAGGAGATGGTACACTCATACATGGGTGACACGCCCATCAACCTAAGTAGCCCAGAGCAGATCTCTACTATGGTATTCTCCTATACACCTATAGATAAAAAGAATCATGCAATGTCCTATCAATTAGATAGACCCTTCAGACCTAAGATAGCTACCACTAAGTTTAAGGACATGGTAAGGAGAGGATGTAAGAAAGCTAAGAAGACTATAGCATCCCATTGCACTACCTGTAATGGTACGGGTAGACTACGTAAGGTACGTAAGGATGGGTCTATGTATAAGAATGAACACACTTGTTCGTACTGTGGTGGTAGTGGTATGAGATACTTTGAGACAAGTGAGACAGCAGGGCTTAACATATTCCCCCCTGATTCTACTTGGGCTACAGCCAATGGCTTCAGTACAGATAAAACTAAATTAAAAATACTGAGCAAACAACTGGCTACTATCAATGCAAACAAACACGCTGATGCCATTGAGTTCTTAGAGAAGATAATAAGACTAGGTGCAGTAGAGACATACCTGTCATCATTTGTAGATGGCATACGTAAGAGAACAATAGAGGGTATGCTATACGCTGAGTTCAATCAGTGTCGTACATCTACAGGCAGACTGTCTTCTTCCTCACCCAATATGCAGAATATGCCTAGAGGCAATACGTTCCCTGTCAAGGAGGCATTTGTATCTAGGTATGGTATGGATGGTACTCTGCTAGAGTTTGACTTTGCACAGTTAGAGTTTAGGGTAGCCGCGTTTTTATCTGAAGATAAGATTGCAATGGCTGAAATAGAAACAGGCTTTGATGTACATACATATACAGCAGACTATCTTACTGAGCAGGGTCAGCCTACCAGTAGACAGGATGCTAAAGGAAGAACCTTTGCACCTCTGTATGGAGCCATGAGTGGTACACCTGCTGAACGAGCATACAATGTACACTTCATAGAGAAGTACTACGGCATACGTAAGTGGCATGATAGGCTACAGACAGAGGCGATAAAGACTAAGACTATAACTCTACCTACGGGAAGGCAGTTTTCATTTCCTGATGCACGTAGAACAAAGACAGGAGGATCAACCAATGCAACTAAGATAAAGAACTACCCAGTACAGGCACTCGCAACGGCAGACATAGTACCTTTATGTTTGGTAGCACTACGAGATGCCTTGCTAAAAAACAAATTAAAAAGTACAATAGTAAATACTGTACATGATAGTGTGCTACTGGATTGTATGAATGAAGAGGTGGATGCCGTAAGAAAATTAGTAGAGGACATACTGTCACCCACTTCAACAAAGGAACGTATCCAGTTGTATTATAATATTAATATGAATGTACCATTAATTATTGAAACAAAAACAGGAGATAATTGGTTAAATATGTCTTGACAAATTGAGACAATTTAGTATAACTATCTATCTTAGGATAACATAATATAGAAAGGAGTACCATATATGAGTACTGATGTAACAACGATTGACGAGCAGATGCTACAGGAACTAGCCAAGAACTTAGGAGACTCAGAAGGTTCGGGCAGTGCTAATAACTTAGCTAGACTACGCATTGAGCGAGAGAACGTAGAGGATGATAGTGGGGATATACTATGCCCAGCAGGACATTTCTCTATACAGACAGAGGAAGGTAAATTGTATGCAAAAGAAATATCCTTCCGCTACTACGAACATAGGTATCGTTACAAGCGGTATGACAACCTAGCAGAGCGTACCACCAAGGATGGCACTAAGGTACAGGGTGCATACACACACTCTGTATTAGTTAAAGGGCCACGGGATGAGGCTCCCTCTGATGATGGTGGTTTCCAATGCGGTAGACCCTTAGAGTATATTAAGGATTGGAACTCACTAGCTAAAGATCGGCAGGAGTATATTAAATCTTGCAGACTTATGATCATCTTCTATGGTGAGGCTACTGTAAATGGTGTTAATGAGAGTGGTAAGAAGGTACAGACCACTGTGCCTATAGAGATGGAACTGTCTGGTAAGACATCAGGTAAGACATTATCTAGGTTCTTCTTAGACATGGTTCAAAAGCGTAGGACTATGCCAAACTCTAGGTCAGTTGTACTGAAGAGTAAGAAGGTAAAGGGTGGTGTCACATACTATGACATGGATGTATCAGTAAAGGATGATACTGTGTACGCCATAGATGATGATACTACTGGGCTATACACTAGGTTTGGTGAGCATATAGCACAGATAAATAAGTGGGTTATGGATAGGCATACTGGTNCATCTAGCAACGCCTTTAATAGTATTGACANTAATGAAATACATATAGAAGGAGCGTCAGCTTAATGGATATGAAGTTAGCTAAAGTATTAACTTGGCTTCATAAAAATATGGAAGGGGAGGTGTCCATGACTGAGGACACCATCTCCACCGTATGCAATGATGTAGCTGATGCATTACGTAAACAGTTTGCTTCCCCTGAGAATAGGAGAGAGTTCTCTGCTAGACCATCTAATCTAGGTAGGCCACTGTGTCAGCTACAGATGGAAAAGAAAGGAACTAAGTATGTAAAGCCATCGTATAACTTTATACTACGTATGATGGTAGGTGATATAGTTGAGGCCGTACTGAAGGGTGTAATAAAAGAGTCAGGTATAGGTGGGTATGTTTCCTCACAAAAACTGACTACTAAGTTAGGTGAGCATACCATAACTGGAGAATCTGATCTAGCTTTTGACGGTAAGGTAGATGATATTAAATCCTGTTCTGACTATGCCTTCAGAAATAAATTTGTTAGCTGGTCTTCTCTAAAAGATAAGGACTCCTTTGGGTACGTAACCCAGCTACAGATATACGCATCTGCTACGGGCAAACCTGCTGGTGGTATATGGGCATTGAATGTAGCTACTGGAGAGCTTAATAGAATAGAAAGCACAGACACTGAAGATGAAGTAGACAGTATATTAGCTGAAGCAAAAGATAAAGTAGATGTTCTAGTATCAGATGCACCCTTCAAAAGATGCTTTGATGATGAGCCTGAGTCATTCAATAGAGTTATTACTGGTAACAGAAAGCTAGGGATAGAATGTTCTTGGTGTAAATATAGATTCAGTTGTTGGCCTAACCTACAGGAGAGAGAGTCAGTGTTCTCTAAGGCTAAGAGCAAACCTATAGTAGCATATACACAACTTAATAGCACAGATGAATCTGATGTTAGTGTAGGTAACTAGTAGTATACTGGATGGATTATAGGATAAGACATGGCTTTAGGTCTGGCCTAGAGGAAAGGGTAGCTGAACAACTAGCGTTCTTAAATATAGTAGATTGCTACGAGATAAAGAAGATACCCTTTCTTCAGCCTGAGAAGAAGAGGAACTATACACCTGACTTCTGGCTACCTAATGGTATAGTAGTAGAGACTAAAGGTTTCTTTACTATACAAGATAGACAGAAACATATATGGATTAAAGATCAATACCCTAAATTAGATTTAAGATTTGTATTCTCCAACTCTAGAAATAAATTAAGGAAAGGCAGTAAGACTACGTATGCAGATTGGTGTAACAAGTACGGGTTTAAATTTGCAGACCAGAGTATCCCAGAAGAATGGATAGCGGAGAAGAAAAAAGGAGTAAACAATAATGCCAAAAGATTACATACAACTAAACGAAAACGAAATGTGCATACTACTAAGAGTAAAAAGTGAAGACACTAAAGAAGGTACTGTTGAGTTTGATATATATCCGCTAGTACATAAAGATAATGGCTCCCTATCTAAAGATGGGCATGATACTCTTACAGATATATTAAAGGCTATGTGTGCTGTAGCTACATTACCCTTCGATGAACTAGACTTCCTCTTAGAAAGATACTATGATAACTATGAGGACATGGAAAGAAAGCGTAAAGAGGAATGGATAGAGAAGTACAAAGACTCTGTAGTTGTTCCCTTTCCCCCTACAACTAAGCATTAAAGGAGAGTAATTAATGAAGCTACTAGAGGACTCAGACATGGTTAACAACCCACCCCATTATAATCAAAGCGGTATAGAATGTATTGACGCTATCAAAGCATCTACAGGTAAGTACTTTAAGTATTACTTACAAGGTAATATAATGAAATACCTATGGCGTTTTGATTATAAAGGAAGGCCCCTTGAGGATTTAAAGAAAGCTAGATGGTATCTAGATAATCTAATTGAAAACATAGAGAATGAAGAGCTAGAGACAGACATCGCACAGAGTATTAACTATGTCAAATAGTAGATGCACATTTAAGTTATCTATAACAGTAGATAACGATAGCTTTCCTGTACCTACTGATGGTAATATAACACAGGAGTTACAGGATATTCTAAACGATTTACTATATGATGTAGATGGATTAGAGAGTTTTAATATAACACAACTTAATGTAAGAAGGAGGTAGTCTACCGTGTCAACATTTAAATCTAATACAAACCCTCAATTTAGAAACAAGTTTTCTGAGGATATATTTAAATACAAATACAAACATGAGGGGTGTGATACGTGGTCGCAGTTAGCTGACACTCTCGTAAAAGATGTGTGTGGAACGCTACGTCCTGATGAAGAGAACCTTATGGATGTAGAGGAGCAACAGGAACTAATAAAATACATAGCTGACTTTAAGTTTGTACCCGGAGGTAGGTATCTATACTATGCAGGTAGGAAAAAAAGGTTTTACAATAACTGTTTCCTACTAGGTGCAGAAGAAGATACGCGACAGGATTGGGCTAACCTATCTTGGAAGTCTGAGTCTTGCCTTATGACAGGTGGTGGAATAGGCGTTGACTACAGTGTATATAGAGCATCAGGTAGGTTACTTGGTGGGTCTGGTGGTGAGGCATCTGGCCCTATACCCAAAATGCAAATGATAAATTCCATAGGAGCTAATGTTATGCAAGGGGGATCTCGTAGGTCTGCCATATATGCATCACTTAATTGGAAACACAATGACATACCTAGCTTTTTAGTAGCAAAGAACTGGGGGGATATGCCAGTAGGTACAACTGGATTTACCTTTAAGGATATAAAGGAGCAGGACTTTAACTTCCGCGCACCTTTAGACATGACTAACATCAGTGTTAACTACGATACTGATTGGTTAATGAACTATTGGAAGACAGGTGACTACGGAGAAGTGTTTGTAAACAATGTTAAACAGGCACTATTCTCAGGGGAACCCGGCTTCTCTTTTAACTTCATGGAGAATGAAAATGACACATTACGTAATGCCTGTACTGAAGTTACTTCTGCTGACGACAGTGATGTTTGCAATTTGGGGAGTGTCAATTTTGGAAACATTGATTCTATAGAGGAGTTATCTAGAGTAGTAGAGTTAGGTACTAAGTTTTTAATATGTGGTACTCTTAGGGCTGAGTTACCTTACCAGAAAGTTTACGAAGTAAGACAAAAGAACAGACGGTTAGGGCTTGGACTAATGGGTATGCACGAATGGTTAATCAAAAGAGGAGAAAAATATGAGGTTACTGATACCCTTCATCAATGGCTTTCTGTGTATAAAGGAGTTAGCGATAGATTTTCTAGACAATTTGCAGATGAACTATCGGTATCTAGGCCAGTGGCGAATCGTGCTATTGCTCCAACTGGCTCTATTAGTATACTTGCTGGTAGCTCCAGTGGGATAGAGCCTATCTTTGCTGTCGCCTATAAGCGTAGGTATCTTACGGGTGGTACTAAGTGGAAGTACCAATACGTTGTGGACTCATCTGCCCAAGAGTTAATTGATACGTATGAGGTAGATCCTGATAGCATAGAGTCAGCACTGGACTTAGCTGAAGACTATGAAAGAAGGATTAAATTTCAGGCAGACGTACAGGACTACGTAGATATGTCTATTAGTTCTACAATTAACTTACCTTCTTGGGGTTCTAAACTTAACAACCCTGATACAGTAGAGGACTTTACCAAGACACTAGCATCTTATGCACATAGACTACGGGGCTTTACTGTGTACCCAGATGGAAGTAGAGGTGGACAGCCTCTGTCTGTTGTGTCATACGCTGAGGCAGTAGACAAGTTAGGTACGGAGTTCGATGAACACGTAGAGACACATGATATTTGTGAGATAAGCGGAACAGGAGGTGTATGTAGTGTTTAATAAAAAGACTTTTACTAAGAGAAAGAAGGGTGCTGTACGTAAGCACCTTAATGAGAGAGCGTTCTTCTCTGGTAGGGAAGGGTTCAAGATCAATAGTTATAACCCTAACCGCAAGAACTCTTTAGAATACAAAGAGTGGGAGAGAGGATATAACCGTGAGTACTTTATTAATCTTAATAGGGTATTAAATATAGAACAGAAAGGAGCAGTGTAATGTGGTTATGCCATAACAAAGGATTATTTTCTATAGTAGATTATATAGATCCTAAGAATCCAAGTAAACAATCAGGAGAGGTACTGGTTAGGTCTAGGCACAAAGACCATATACCTGACGTATTCCCTGAGTATGCAGATGATATGGTTCATACGCCTACCAATGACTATGCATATAGAGTACGTGTAAATAAAGAAGAAGTAGCCAAGAAAGCCCATAGTATGATTATGGACATAGACTACTCCAACTTTAAGAACTCAGTAGATAATAATAACTTACGTAAAACATATGGAAACTTTTGGTTAGATGCAGTTAGAACTTTTCATAGAGCATGAGGACTTAGGAGCAGGAGAGGGTAAGGTATGTAGCAAGTGTAATACCTACCTACCCCTAACTGCATTCTCCCCTAGTTCAGGTGCTAACTTTCTAAGACCTGAATGTAGGACTTGTAATAATGAATTAACAAAGGTAAGGAACAGACTAAGAGAAGAGTATGGTATGCCTCCTGAAGGATACATATGCCCTATCTGTAACTGTAATGAGGAGCAGGTTAAGGGTAAAGGTAATACTAAGAATGGTTCATGGGTATTAGATCACTGCCACGAAACAGAAACCTTTAGGGGTTGGCTATGTCATAAATGTAACAGAGCATTGGGTGGATTTAACGATGACATAGATGTACTAGATAGAGCCAAAGACTACATTAATACTCATTTGAAAAGAATATTTTTAATATAACACAAAGGAGAAGAACGATGAACAAATCAATTATAGGAGGTTTAATTGCTATATGTCTTTTTACATTCAATGTATCCCAATCGCACAGTCAAGTGCCAACCAAGATGGGCTGTCAGTCTATGGAAAAAGGCATGGAGTTCTTTAAGAGTAAAGCTAAAGAGGGTATGCTATTTAGAGGTCTGTCTCAGAAAGGACATATAACTTTAATCTTTTTAAATAAACTAACAGGGTATTGGTCTGCTTCAGTTATACTACCTACCAATGACCCCAACAATATGTGCCTTGTAGATGCAGGTACTACTGGAGAGCTTGTAATAGATGATAAGATGGTGTGGTAGGTATGGGTAGAGAGGATCATAGTGGCACTAGTATAACTACTAAGACACCACTGTATACATTTGATTGGTATATAAAGTGGGTTTCTAGTATAATATTAATGGTTTCAACTATTCTTACAGCTAATAACATTTATCCTGTCAACTTATACTTTCATTCTTTAGGCATAGCAGGTTGGTTAATTGTCGGTATGCTATGGAACGATAGGGCATTGATGGTCATAAACGCATTTGCCCTAGCAACATTACTTATGGCAGTGTTTAGGATACACTCACCATCGTGGATGTAGGAGGAGGTTACGATGTACAATAAAGTAATAATAACTAGACCAGAAGGTAACAAAAGTAGTAATAGCTTTGACTCTATACGAGAGGCTAAGAGTTACGCTAGGAAAAATTCACATCACAAAGATAGAGTACAGATTATAGAAGAAGACCAAGATGAAATTAATATATTATACGATTATATTGTAGAGGATTGGAGTAATAAGTTTGAATGGATTGGTGATGCACGTGATTGATCCCCTTAGTCCTGTAGTTAAACTAGGCGTAGGTGTACTTATAGTATGTTTGATGCTTCTATGTTCTATAGGACTACATTATCTAGGTATAAAATAGGGCAAATCAAACGTGAGGCATTCTAAGGGGGGCTACAGAAGAAGTGGCTATAATCTGGACACTACCTACCAGAGGCTATCTTAGCACCCCTCTGTGCCTTATCCTACGAGGTAGTTTTCTCTGGCTCCTTGATCATTTTCTCTAGTTTGTAGAATTTTATACGATCATTAGGTAAGTATCTCCAAACTGTACCCCTACCATTATCAATCTGTATAATTGTTTCATAGAAACCTATCTTTACTATGATAGCCTTCTCTCCTTCTAGCAAACAGGTATCGCCCTCATTAAAACTAGAGTGCATTCTAAACTTTAACCCGTTCATAAAGTTAGTAGCAAAGTCTCTGACCATAAGAGTAAGTATTAGAGCAAACATAATAACTAACATAGGAGTTATTAACTCTACAAAACTTATAGACATACTGTTTATATCTGTTAGCTCTTTCATTATTTATCCCGACTATTCCACAATTCAAATAAAGTAGTTATCTGCTTCTTCATATGTTCACAATCTACGTGAATTTTAATGAGTGCAAATATCACACCCCCTAATACTATGAAGGCTGGTATGGCTGTATTAATTATATCTAAGACTGAAATCTCACTCATCTCCTGTACATCCCTATGTGTTAATCAAGGAACATCAACCTCTCATGGTTCCTCCTCTTAATTAAACCCTTCAGTTTCCTACCCCCTGCAAATACCCAACGAGGAAATTCGTCTGCCGCCCCAATGTAGTCACCTCTGTTAATCTTTCTACGTAGTGTGCTACTCTGTAGACTCCCACTACCTAGATTAAATACAAATGAACAAAGAGAATTAAATTGCCCATCCTCTAGTGGCACTTTTATTAATCGCAGTACCGCTACCTCTGATATTTTTACATCTCTACGTAGTAACTGGTCTGCCTGTTCCTCGTTTATGTCAGGATGCTCCTCTGTTACTCTATTATTATCTAAGCCCCAGATAGCTCCATACCCTATCGTCCAGTGCGAGGCAGGGCATAGGTAGGCAGAGGGGCTGTAACCCTCATATAACTTAATTAAGTTCAGCCCCTCATCGGTCATGTGCCTCATGCTTTACTTTTCTTCTTTTTCTTTTTAGGAAAACCTGCTTTCATATTGGCATAGGCTTTGTCCGATATAGTACTATTACCTTTAGTACGTGATGTACCTTTTGCTTTTCTGTTATTCATATTGCGGTACAAAGACATATTATTTCTTGCCTTTCTTTTTACCCATAGCACCACCATGCATCATTTTAGCAGCAGGTTTCTTTTTACTCATAGCACCACCATACATCATCTTAGCCTTCTTAGGTGGCCTACCCTTTGTATTTCCATACGTACCTTTTCCTTGTGGCATAGCTTACTCTCCTTCAATACTTATCAGTTGGTCTTTGTTTGTGTGACAACCACACCTACAGACCTCTGGGTCACAATTACATTCGATGCAACTATCGCAGTTACAACCTCCTGTAATAGAATCTCTATTGTCTTCTATTATTACACTGTTTTCATCTGTTATCATTGTAGCACTAGCTCCCCCATAAAATATTTTACCGCTAATCATTGTCTATTTCTCCAGAACTCTTTGTCCTTTAGGTATTTATTAATGTCTGTTTCTTTCTTAGGTGGATCTACTTTAACCCATTTATCCTCTACTAATATTCTCTCACCCTCATCTTCTATCAATGACCCCGTAGAATCAAATATAGGTTTACTCATTAAGTACCTCCTTTACCATTTTACTTTGTTCGCCCAATATGCTGCTGACATTTTACCCTTGGCAATGTTCTTACCATGTCTAGCTTTGAATGATTTTCTTCTAGCCTTTTGCTTTGACGATTCTCCTGTCTTAGGTTTACCAGCAGTCTTTACGCCCTGTTGACCAAAGCGTATCAACTTCTCCCTATCTCCATCTTTAGCCAGTACAGCATGAGATTTCTTAGGGTGGTCAGGTGTACTCTTAGGTTTATTGTAACCAGAGAATGTTTCTTTCCCTTTCTTTACAGTCATTACGAACTACTCCTAGATCTCTGTAACGCCCGGCTTCCAAACCAGAATGAGATAATAGCAGCGAATATGCCTTGAGTCTCTGCATCCCACAATGTCTGTACAGCCAACTCCCATACAACCCCATCCGTATATATTAATCCATATATAGCTGTACCTTTTATTACTGCAAAAAGCGTAAAGAATAGGTACGTTATTACGGGGCGTACAGATGCTCTCAGTGCAGACATGAAGCCTGTAGTCTTTAGTGACTGATCATGTTTGTAGATAGCCTTAGTCTCACTTATGTCAGCCTCTATATTAATTGCTTCTATTTTCTGAGTATGCTCTAACTTAGATGCTTCAATCTGCCTATCCATAATGGCTAGTTCTTGTTTTCTATCTTGCCAATCATTTACCATATCAAATACTTTAGGTAGTGCAGATCCAGCAAATCCTATTATAGAACCTATTAAAGTAATCATCTTAAACCCTCCTCTAATTTATTGTGTTGTAAAAAATATTCTTTTCTATGCAGGGTTTGTTCCTTTGCAAAAGCATCTAGCATTCTTTTCTTATCTACACCGTGATCCTCTAGGATGTCAGGATGTAGTAACTCAGCAGCATAGTATGTTACTACTGCTTTCTTAACATTATTTATTAAATCCCTTTGCGTATCGTATACTGTCTCTTTATCTCTAGGATTCTTACGTAGGCTCTCCTCTGTGCCTTTCCACAGTTTACTTTCAAACAACTCCTCTAATCCTTGCCGATACGCCAACCCTTCTTTCAAGGATAGCTTATAGTACCACACAGGTTTTAATTTTATTCTATCACTAGTGCCGGGAATAGTTAGGTAGTTTTTTGTTCTTTTCTCTTCTATACGTAAAGATGCTAAAGTAGCAGATATATCTGCCGTGTCTTCTCTGTGTCCCGGCCTAGATACAAAAGAATCCCCTAGCACTGACGCTGTAAAATTATCACCATAAGATCTATTAGAAGGAGCAGTACCTGCAATTACAGATGCCGTTCTTTCCCTGTCCATAGTAGAACCAAACTCATTTATTCTAGGATAAAATTTAAGGTCATCATTAAAATCTGCCAAGGCATCTCGCACTCCCGGTATTTTAGAAGTAGCTTTGATAGCAAACAATCGTAGCATAGACATATCTATATACGCATCTTGTATTACAGGATCATAAAAATAATTACTTTGCTTAGTGCCATCAGGGTTTACCTCTGCAAACGCCTCTGCTGTACGAGATAGTATGTTAGGTACTCCACCTGCAATAACGCTACCTGATACTTTTGCAGAAGTCTTACCTAACTTCTCAAAGAAACTTTGATCCCCACCTCTAGGTGCGTATATAGCATCTACAATCTCACCCATACTTTTTAAATAAGTTTTATCTCCAATCATTTTAATTACAGACTCACCCATATTGCTTAATACAAACTTACTTATTTGAAATACATCTTTTCTTGCAGCAGGAGATAACTCTGCTTGTGCTAACTCATTGGTTATAAACTGAAAGTCAGCAGCAAGTGCAGCCATCTGAGAGAAGGGATCTAACCTAGATATAGGATAGTATTTATATTTCTCACCTTCTTTTACTCTGTACGAATAGGGCCTCCATCCTGTAGACTCTAATCTTTTTCTTTCAGTGTAATCAGTAGGCCCACCACCTGTTATCATACCTGTCTGTGCCATGTGATAAGCACCTGTTAGATAGGTAGCACCTACAATTTGCCTGTTTAATCTTTTTGCTTGGATACTATCTTCTTGCCTTTTTAATCTTCTATATCTTTTTGCCTCAGTCCCTGTCATTTTACTCTTGCTAACTTTTTCTAATTCATTTAATGCTTTTCTATTTTCACGGGCTTCTTTAGAGTAAAGACCAGCAGGTGTCCTATCAAGTGTATAGGCAAGTAAGTTAAGGGGTGTTCGCACAAAAGGCATAAGAGCAGTACCAAGACCTATACCACTTTTATCTAGTAAACGTCTGACATATTCTCCGACTTCGGTAAAAGCATTTTGTTGTTGGAATGTAGCTTCTAGCATCTCTTGCTCTGCTTCTTTAAGCATCCTCTGTGTGGGATT
>JGI24004J15324_10000427_pt1 | contig 17194 bp, 20 predicted proteins | sample LinPmetageLP32_FD_15324 | JGI IMG/M metagenome (IMG submission 15324)
CTCATTAACAGGTATAGACAGATGGACGTAATGGCAATAGCGGTCATGACAATATTCGGGATCATTCCCGGCGCAATCGTAGTGGCCTCGATAGTCTGGCAATTGTGGGATCAATGCCCGTGGCAATAAGGTTATAAAGGTATGCGCAGTTATGGCAAATCGGTATAACTTTGCTATTGTTTGCAATGTTTAGATATGTTCTCATTAGTACATCAGATGCAATGACGCATCGTATATAAAGGGACTGTAGATATGGAAGCGTTTAATACTTATGAGATTTATATTTGCGATCACATAACCGGCCGCGCGGGATGGGATATTAAATATGTAAGCGCGCCTAGTGCTAAGGCGCTTGAGACCATGCCCTTATTTGATTGCGTGATTTTAAAGCAGTGGACTAATCAAACATTAGAGCAAGCAAAAACGCCCGGCGAATATTGCGATGGCATCGTGTGGGATGGCAAGCACTTCCTATAAACCCAACTGATATCAACCAACAAACAAAGGGACACACATCATGAAAGCATATATATACCACGCAGCAAAGTACCAGCAGGTTGAAGGCAAAAAGCAGATCGTTCAGATCCAGAGACATCATCAGGATATCATTCACACGATACCCGTTAAGGGTGTCCGCGAAGCCCGAAAAGTAGCCGCACAATACAACGCTACACCTTGGAATTTCTAAACAAACCTAGACCCACAACCCCAACCAGTTCGGCTGCTGGGGTTTTCAGGTGCCAACACTGGCACAACAAACAAGGGGATAAATAATGAGCAAATGTTCTATTGAGTTCGTGAAAAAGTCGGCACCGTGGCTGTGTTCAGCAGAGGCCGTCATCGTATATCAGGCCATTCTCAATACCAGTTGGAATGTTCATTCGGTCTACGCGGCCGAGGTGGTCGCCGTGGCGCGTGATATGTTCCCATATATTGAGGAGCGTAAGCCAGCACCTATATCCACAGAGAATCAGAAGCAACTAACGGCCATTCGACTGCGTGAGGCCATCGCCGGGCTGGAATCTGCGCAACAATGGCTATCTAAGATCCGCAACGGTTCCGATGATGTCGCTATGGCTCGCCGTGATATCGGCATGATTGTCGACCAATTGCAGGGGGTGGATCAATGAGCATCGAACTGTCGTTATTGTCAGAGATCGAAGAACGGCGCGACCGCATGAAGGCTCAGCACATGGTGGCGCTGAAAAGCCTACAGGCGGCAATTGAAATGGGCGATCATGCCAATGAGGGCCATTATCGAGGGCTCGAACTTGGGATTGATTGTGGCTTAATTCACTTAGATTTTTTGTATGACTTAGCAAAACAGGGGAAAAGCTGATGGGTATTTCAACACTTTACGACAGGAACTCACGTGTTCACGACCGAGCTTGATTCAGAATGGGCGACGATCGACGCTGACATTCATTACATCATCAACGCGGGTGACGGTGACGCGGAACCCCCAACCCTTGAGCTTATGAAGGTGACCACCCGTATTGCAGGCGCGGAGGGGCCGGTAAACATTACACCTATGGTTAACTTTGATTATATTATGAGCTTAATCGAGGATGATTTGGATCATGGAGATGTATAGCAACCGGATGGAGCGTTTATTGTTGGCGGCCGCTGGCTGCACAGCGGGGATTTTGGGATGCATTCTTATCCTTTTGGCCATTGTTTTTGCATAGTATCAAAACAAAACAAAAGGGTTTAAACTAGACCCGTCTGCGCGATCCCTCGCGAGTTGGCAGGTCAGCGGCACCTGTAGACACAACGCCGCCTTTCCCCGGAGGTCATCATGTACACCTACAAGGCCACTATCCGATCTGTTTACGATGGCGACTCATGCCGAATTGATCTTGATTTAGGCATGGGCGTCTGGATGCGCAACCAATCTGTAAGACTCTACGGTATCGACACTGCAGAGATCCGTGGAGGCACCGCAGAGGCGAAAGCACTCGGCAACCTAGCAAAAGACTACTTAAAAAACGAACTGCCAGAGGGCTCTACAGTGCTTCTCAGGACGTATATTGATAAACGCGGCAAGTTCGGTAGGGTGTTAGCTTCAATCTATAAGCAAGAAGGTGGCGGCTTTCAGACTAGAAGCCTGAATACTGCGCTGTTAGGTATGAGGTTAGCGGTCGAGTATCACGGCCAATCTAAAGCGGAAGTGATGGCGCAACACGACGAAAACGTGAAGTACCATCAAGAATTAGGCAATATCCCCCGCTAAAATATATAGCGAGATAGCAGAGATAAGGATAAGGGGTGGTAGCCACTCCGGCACCCGGTCAAGCCAACCACCCCGATCCTTGCTCATTCTGGCGAAACTGTGACGGTCGTAGAAAACTCGTTGATTGCGTTTTCCATCGCTTCCATCGCCTCAGCTGCGCCACCAGTATCAGCAGTAGAGTCAACGTGCACCCGCTCTACCATTGGCTTGCCTTTAGCGTCCTTACGATAGGGGATCTCGTTAGCATCAAGGACGCGCATTAGCTTGGGTGCGGTGTAGGCTTTAAACATATCGCCCAGTTCGCGCCAGTAAACATACTTATCAGACATAAACCTACCTCATAAAAAAGCCCAGACTTGGGAGCTGGGCAAAGGTGCCGCCAGAGAGGAGTCAACTGACGGCAATTAATATTACCAAGGAATGTCGTCTGTTTCCTTAGCTGCGGGGGCGGAATCCTGCTTTTTTGGCTTCCATGAGTCACGTTCGGCGTACCAAGTGCCTTTTTGTGATTCCTTGATGTCGATGTTAATCCACTCGTCATCCGGGTTGGCTTTAACAAAGCCGCCAATCCACTGTTTGAACTCATCTAGCTTAATAGACACCTTGGCTTTGACAAAATCCGGCGCATTGTCGTTAGGTTTTTTAACAATCATGCCATTCACGAAATCTTTTTCATCGCTCATGCAGCCTCCTTTCTGGCTTGTGCAAATTCATCGGACTTAAGGAACGCCCGCTCTTCTGTGGTAAATACGCCGCCCTTTGTCGGGGCAACCCATAAGGCTTCCTTTGTCTCGTTAGACAACTCAAGCCATATCTGTGCAACACCGGCAACATCTCCGGTCTTAATGTATTCCTTGATAAAATAGATAGAATCGAAGTTTTCTCTAGCTACATCGTTATGCTTCAGGATCGGCTCCATTACATCCTTAGCTGAGCCGTGAGCGATCGCCGTAGATACCTCGTCGGCGCTGGCTATCTCGCTACCACCAAGCCCTAAGAACGCCAAAGCCCTGCCGACCGCTGATGTCTCAGCATTTTCTAAGGCAGAAGTCTTATTAATCTTCCCGAAGCTACGGTTTTCTTCAGCGTAACCGGTAGCTGCAACCTTGCCATCGCCATCCCGGATGGTTGACTTCATCACGACCATCGCATCCTCGGCGCTAACCAGTTCTGTCTCAACCGACCAGCCTTTAAACTCCTCCGACCTTCTGAAATCATCGATCCTTCTGGCAACAGTTAGATAAACTTTGCCGTGAATCTCTACTTCACCTTTGTCCTTATCGGCCATACTATTCCCTCCTTTGTTGACCTAAACGTAGTTTAACTCAAGTTAACACAAGTTGGCAAGCTCTACGATCTTTAAAAAAGGTCAGCAATTTGTTGACAAGCTCAACCGGCTGATTCAGAGTTATAGGTTCCGCTCAACGAAAAGGGATGAAAGTGGAAAAAGATAGCGGCACGCTGGCGTTCAGCCCGTTCGGGGAAAAACGCCAGAAAGCAGAAAGAGAAAGCCCTGCTTCAATTCTTAATAAGTTATCAAACCTTCCAAGGTTTAAGAAGGTAGGCAAGTTTAGGTATAACGCCTGCTGCCCTGCACATGATGACAAAAGCCCTAGCCTTTCGATCACAGACGCAGACGACAAAATCCTCGTGCATTGTTTTTCTGGCTGCACCCAAGATGAAGTGCTGGACGCGCTACGGTCGCAAGGGATGTGGCACGAGGCTTCTGCTGAATGGGTGCGGACATTTTCGGCTGACGATCTGGATTACATGATGCACTGGTGTCTGGTTTATCACGGCGCTTTCAGAAACGGTGAAAAGTTACGCGGCATGGACAGCCATAAGTTGCAAGAGTTTGCAAAGGTCTTACAGAATAACTCAATTTGGCGATACAAGGTTGTCGAGGAGGACGCATATCGTGTTTAAGGACGAGGAGTTAATGAATAAAATACAAGAGGTTTACGGGGCGCAACCGCCCACGGCCAGCTACGAAGATTATGAAAGACATTCAGGGGCTAATGGTCATGCACATCCCGCTTCATCGTTAGCCAGACTCCAAGCGGCCGCAACCAACCACCGCATCGCTGAGCTTGAGGAGAGGCTCGCTAACGAACGTGAAGTGATTTCAGGCATGATTACTACCGGAACCGTAACGCTCGTCTACGCGCCTTCTGGGGCCGGTAAGACGGTCTGGGTACTAGGCAGCCTGTTTCAGTCTATCCGCAACAACCTGATTAAAGGCTCAGATGTCATCTATTTCAACGAAGATGACGGGGCCAGAGGCGTTGTTCAGAAGGCAAAGATGGGCCAGAAGCACGGAATGTCAATGATCACCTTGGCCACAAGCCAAGATCCCGGCTTACGCACCACTCAGGATGCCTTAAGTATATTGAACATGATGCGCCTTGAGGGACACGCCAATGGCAAGATAGTGATTTGTGACACCTTGAAGAAGTTTGCGCCAGTGTTAAACAAAGGCGATATGCGGGACATACTTCATGTATTTAGGCAGTTCGCCGCATCAGGCGGCACTGTCATTCTGCTGGGCCACTGCAACAAGCATAGATCGCTTGACGGTCGCTTGATTTACGAGGGCGTAGGGGACTTGAAGGCTGACGTAGACAATATGTTTGGCCTTGACCCCCTCAACGACAAGTTCGCCGACCACCAAGAGCTTTTGGTCATCAATGAGAAAGACCGTAAGCAAATTTCATTCTCTGGTGGGTTTCGATACAGGCAGACCAATGACGCTGTTGGCTATGAAGAGTCCGTGGATTCTGTTGAGTTTCTTGACGATGAAGACATTAGCGATTTAAAAAAGAAACAGGCGGCACAGATCAATATCGGCAAGGCTTTCACCAAATATGAAGACGAGGTGCTGTTTTTAGAGTCAGTAATGAAAGGAAGCGTTGAGTATAGTCAGGCCGAATTGTACAGAATGCTGCATGATGAAGACCTCAATCCAAACGATTGCACGAAGAAGACCCTCCGCAACTGCATGGATTTGCTAAAAGGCAATATGTTGAAACTTCGCAGAACTGGCTCAAACAACACAAAGAACTATCGCTGGCAGGGTGAAAAGTGGTGATGAAAAAACTCTATAAAAATCATCGGTTTGCCCCGTTTGCCCGGTTGGCCCGTGTTTTAGGGGGCGGCCCCCCAAAAGTGGGGCCAACGGGGCCAACAGGGCTAACCCTTGATTTCATTAACATTTTTATTTGGGGTTAATTTATGTCAGACGGGCATAGGTGGATTGTAGATAGCAAGGATAAGCTGGATTTCTTTATCGGTTTTGTAAAAGATCGGTTCAATGAGGGGGGTTATTATCTTTACTCAATCAAGCCAGCAGGTAGGACTGAGCGGCAGAATAACGCCATGCACCTCTGGTTCAGGCAGATGGCAGAGCAACTCAATGATGCCGGATATTCCAACGCGCACCCCTTTAACGATCAGGTAGAAGTCCCGTTTACCGAGGGGCTGGTTAAAGAGATGCTCTACAAGCCCATCATTAAGGCCATGTACCAAAAAACGTCTACCACTAGGCTAACCGGTAAGGAATTGAGTGAGGCCGCTGAGGTGCTTGTACGGTGGCTCTCAGAGAAGAAGGGGATATTCGTCCCGTTCCCACAAACACTAAAGGATGAATTGTGATTGACAACGAAGACAAAAACTCTTGGTGTAAAGCCGGGGAGCTTGCAGAAAAAGACTTTGTTGCAACGAATAAGATCGTCGGGTGGGGGCTGGCGGCAAACCCGCAAAAACAACTAGACCCGTATTGCCACGACCTATTAGGGATCATTCCTGTTGACCTGAAAAGCATCAGAGANCCGTGGAGAAAGTCGCTNGAAATGTTTGGCATACCGACAGAGTACGCGGTGTCTATAAACCTAAAAGACTTCAAAAGATATGCGAGNCTTTACCCAAACATTATCATCGTGCTTGATGTTGAGTGGTCTGGCGTTTACATGATTACAGNNCAGAGGGCTAAGGCGCTTATTNGCGGCGGAAAGGCCGTAAAGCATGAATACAAAAACAGGAAGGAAGACGAAAACGGCAACGCCAAGGTGAGCTTTGTTTTTGATTTAAGAGATTTAGACAAACTCGAGCAGCATTGATTAAAAAGGGCATAAACAAATGAAGAATGACGCACAACTGGCGGTAGAGGCCGCAGAATCTATGGCTAAAAGGGTAAAGCAAGATGTAGCTATCATGTCCGATTACAGGACTATATTGTTAAAGGATGCAAAAGAGCCGCCGCTTGAGATAATCCGTTATGCGGGGCCAAAAGATGAATCCTTTTAAGCTGACAGAGCCATCCTGCATTAGCTTTAGTGGCGGCAGAACCAGTGCTTACATGCTGTGGCGCTTCATTGAGGCCAATGATGGCCTGCCTGACGACTGCATTGTGACGTTTGCCAACACCGGCAAGGAGGCAGAGGAGACACTGGAGTTTGTCAGGGACTGCGGCAAGTATTGGGGCGTTCCTATTGTCTGGGTTGAGTACAAGTGGGCAGAGCAGACAAAAGATCGTTTCAAGATTGTTGATTTCGACACCGCCGCTAGGAAAGGCGAGCCGTTTGAAGAGATGCTGAAGGCCAAGAAGTATCTGCCAAGTCCTGTACAGCGGTTCTGCACAGTTGAGTTAAAGATAAGAACCATATCGCTTTATATGTTTTCGATTGGGATGACAAAAAAGAAATCTCATGGTGAAAACATGGCAATCGTTGGTATTCGGGCTGATGAGATGCGGCGGGCCGTCAAGATTGAGCCTCACCGCAGACCGTTAGTGGCGGCAGGCGTGACAAAAGAAACAGTATCTGCGTTCTGGGCAGAGCAGCCGTTTGATCTTGGCCTGCCTAACATCAATGGCGTGACGCCTCATGGCAATTGTGATCTATGCTTTTTGAAAGGCGGCAAGTTAATTACATCGTTAATCTTGGAAGACCCTAGTAGGGCTGATTGGTGGGCAAGGATGGAGCGAGAAATACACGCCACCAAGCCACTAGGCAGGCGCTGGCGAAAAGACCGCCCGACCTACGGCGAGATGCAAGTGATCGCCAGAGATCAGGGACAATTAGATTTGGCAGGGGATGAGACGATCCCATGCTTTTGCGGGGATTAATATGAAATTAAAACGTACAGCAGCAGACCACTGGTTTAGCCGGTGCATCAGGATAAGAAATGACTTCATATGCCAAGGGTGCGGCAATAAGTATGAAGAAAATAGCATGGGCTTGCACTGTAGCCATTACTTTGGCCGGGCCAAAAAGGGCGTCAGATATGATGCCATGAACGCCTTTGCCCACTGTTATGGCTGTCATCAGAAGTTTGGCAGTAACCCCGACTACTTCTACCGCCATTACATTGACACCTACGGCGAGGGTTCCTTAGAGATACTGAGGGAAAAGGTTGAGGACATCATGCTGGGTAAACGGATGGTGAAAGAAGTCAAGCAAATCGCCAAGCATTACAAAGCAGAAGCCGCCCGTATGGAGAATGACAGGGCGGCGGGTGTAGCAGGGTGGCTAGAGTTCGTTAGTTGGGATTAGCTATCGGAGAGAAGAGCGGCGCGTAGCTCTTCGCCACCGGGTATGCTCCTCAATGTTTCAAACTTAAGCTTAGTGTCCTTCCCTCTAAGGATTGACAATATATCGGTAAGATCCTTGCTTACATTTCCAATCAGACCAGTGGGCGGGACAACGCTTTCGAGCAAATAGCCAGCAGGATCTTGTTCAAATTTTCGATTGCCGTATTCCGTTCCAAGCCTGCCGAGCGTAGCCACCTGAACGGGCTGAGAGAGGGTATCCCTTACCAACCCCTCCATGCTTGGAGTCTTATCCTCATCGCCTAAAATGGCTTGCGGGATACCCCTAATTTGGTTGACTATCCCGTATCCAAGTCCGGCAAAGCCCATATATCTAGCGGTAAATTTACCAGCTTCTTTGTAATTTCCTTTTTTAAGATTCTGCACGATGCCGACCCGCATAATCTCGGACTGTTTAATTGCAAATCCGGTCATCATCCAGAGTGGACGAGCGCCCGGGTGCTTTAGGTAATAGTAGGGGCGTCCGGCCGCTGATATAAGCTGCTGCTCGCCAAGCCTCGAAAAAGCCATTCGCAAAACTATGTCAGAAACGTCTTCGGGCATTTCCTCTATGGTCTTGTTTTGAACGAGACTTTTCCTGATCTTTGTAAGCTCCGCTGGGGTGGCGTAATGCTCAAGCTCATCAAAATATTTGTCGCCTCGAGTTGCCAGATCGCGGAATTTGTTTAGAGATGAGCGAATAACTATGCCTTTCCCCGCCCTGTCTGCGGCGCGGAAAAGCGAGACCTTAAACGCAATGTCTTGATACCAATCCGAAATCGTATCAAGCGCCCCGTCTTTTCTTAGCGAATCATCAAATCCTGCCTGAAATTCTTGAATGTTTTTTGAATTGCCTCCGATCCCCAACTCCGTTATGTCCATCCCCTCCCTGCTTAGTATGGCCTTTAGGGTTGGCGCTACCCCGTTTTTAACCATAGCAACAGCGGCGTCATGTAGGTTAAGAAACGCAGAGTCGAACTGCCCCAAAGTCCCCGCGTAAGACAGTTTCATCAGGTTCTGTACCGCTGAACCCGGCGCGGACTTTGCGCCCTTGAAGGTCGTCGCCGTCAAATTTGCAACTGCATCGCCCACTTCTCTGGAATTTGATTGTTTGGCTATTGAGTTTGCCAGTGACGACATGAATGCACTGGTGTCATCACCAATACCCATAGATGGCCGAACTTTAAACGCCTTCGCAAGCTCTATCAAAACCTGCTCTTCAGCTATCCGGTTTATTTGCGCGAGGACTGGGTTCGCGTATCTGTCTAATTGATCCGACGTCATCTCTGCCGCGAGTCCGCGAGTCCGCTCTTGAGTGCCCGCCGTGTAAACCTTTCCAGAAACCGTTGCCGGGCCAAGGCTTTCCGTGAGCGGGCTTCGATCTTTTTTCATAGCACTCGCCCAGAAAAATTCATCCTTCCTGACTTCCGGCCTATATATCCTTCCCGCTTCAGCTTGGTGTCTTCTGCTGTCTGAAAGTAACGTCTTAAAGAGCCTATACGCCCCATCGCCCACAGAACCTTTTGCCATTTCAGCAATGTCTTTTAGTCTTGCATTCGCCTCTTCAGCACTTGCGGCCGTCCGCAAATCAAGAAACATTGCCTTGGCTTCGTAACCATCTGCCCACTCAGCAAGCTCCTCTAGGTCATTGTTGTTCTTTTTGCCAAGCCCCTTTGCTGATCGCTCGTCAGAAAAATAACGGGTAAAAAGAAGTTCAGATCTTCTGGCCCCGCTTTCAAATGCAGACTCAAATATACGCCCTATTTTTGGCCCGGCTATTTTTGAAACTAGCTTGGAGGCTGGTGCGCCTGCCTTGTTAAACCATGAGCCAGCGCCTGCGTCTATTTTTTTTAGGAAGGAGGGGTCATTTTGGTACAGGGAGCGCATGGACTGCACGTCATATTCTATAAGCTCATTAAACAGCTTGGGCTCCGCATGACGATCGGCAAGATTCATGCCGTCGATTACATCGTCAGCAACGCCAGCAGAGCGCAGCTCTTGCCTAACAAATGCCACCCTGTCTGCCGCGTTTCCAGACATAGACGGAGCAACAGGTGTTTCGCCAATAGTTACAATGAGGTCATCAACATTTTTTTGAGCGGCTTCTATTCGGGCCTCACGGCCGTAAGAGGCGGACTGTTCTGCCTCTTGTAAGACCAGCCTAGCCTCACCTAGCTCATCAGAAAGCGCATCTAGCTTGCGCTCATATTCAGGCATTGCGCGATCATTAAAGTCTTCGTAGTCATCAAACGCGCCTCGGTTTTGCTCTACGTCATATCGAGTAGCAGCATCATCCGAAAACCGCGAAAGGCCAACCTCTGATTGCAGGTTAAAGCCTCGCTCTATAGCCTCTGACGCCTTTGCAACAACGGCAGATTCCGTCATCCCGATACCGAGGATGTCTTGAAGAGCGGACGAAAACTTGCCGGGATCTCTTGTTACTGGGACAAAACCTGCGCCGAGAGGGGCGACTTCTCCTATAGCCCTCACCGGTCTAGCTATCTCCCTCTCCTCCATGAACGTCTGGTCAGGATCAAGGGCAGTGCCAGCAAGTCTCTGCCTTATGTTTTGCACCGGCCTGCCAGTAACAGCTTCTGCGCCCGCCCTGATGGGGCTGGTTACAAAATCAAGAGCGCCGACAACACCACTGACGCCGCCAGCAGACATCTCCTGTACACCCTCTACTAGATTCTCAAGAATGGTGTCATCTGCGCCTTCAATGCGGCGCTGGGCCGCTGCACGCTCCGCTTCGGCCTGAGCAAACTCCTGCTCTAGTCGCTCTCTTTCGGCTTCGCGTGACTCATCGACGCTGATTACATCAAGGCCAGTGGGGATGTCTTCATTGGTCGGCTCAGGATCAACCCCCTCCAGCATTGCAATCTGGGCCTCTGAAAGCCCCCTGCGCCTCTGTGGCTCGGGGTCACTAATGCCAGACAGCATCTTCTTCTGGGCATCAGACAGCGGCATATTTATTTATCCCCCGCATTAATGAATGCTTGCTGCTGCTCCTTCGTCATGCCCGCGACATTGCGCCTCTGATCTGGGGTCATGTCACTCCATACCTCTTGAGGAAATCCCTCTGGCAGAGGGACATCATTATCCTGAAGCGCCGACAACTCTAAGCGCAGTCTTGCCAGTTCCTCAGACTTCAGAGCCAGATTAGACTCCCCGGCCAGCGACGCCGCCCTCTGATTAATCCTTCGCACATGGCCCATATTGCTTAAGTCTGGCTCAAGGGGGACGTCTTTAGTAAATCCCTTGCCGCCAAACTTCTCCGGCGCCCCTTGGAAGAATTCTGTTTCTGTTCCAAATGCCTCTTCTGCCATAAGCTCCTGAATGGCCGCCTCTTTTTGGGCCTCTGCTTGCCCTCCAGCCAACCTCTTCGGATCTATTGCTTCTGTTTTGCGGATTTCTTTTTCAAGCGCTTCTATGTTGCTCGCCTTGTCCAGCTCCTGCCTAATGGTGTAGCTCAGGATTTCGGCGTTAATTAACTTCAGAACGTCTCTTGCTTGACGCCTTTCTGATGCAGAAGACCACGTTCCTCCAGCCTTAAAGTCTGGTTGTTTTATATCGTCAAGCCGCTTTTTAAGTTGCCCTTGTATCTCCGCTGGCAGATTAGCTAACGAGTCTCTTGCGCTTTTTATCGGCAACGGCTTTTTAAGGCTTTCCTCCTCAGCCTCAATGTCGGCATTGAACTTATCATTTCTTGCTCTTTCTGTTTTGATCTTTGATAAAAACGCGCCAAAACCAGCCTTTTCAACATTTTTTTCAAACTGCTCAATAACGCTAACCTCATTTCCAGCGGCATTTTTTACGGTTTGATCCGGGTCTAACCCAAAGTAAGCGGAAGATATTGCCTCTCTTTGTTTTGATTTTGCGACATCAATTTCAGACTGAGTTCTGCCAGTAATGTTTCTTGCATCTATGCCGGCTCCAGCAGCAACCCTCTCCATGATTTTTTCAATACGCATCTTTTCTTGTGGTGTTGATGCGGCAAGCCGGCTTGCCTCAAGCTGACTAAGAGAGTTCTGAGTGCGCTGCTTAATAACAGAGTCCCGTGCCTGAGTTGCCTGCAACACGGCTGTCGCATCGCCGGTTTGCGCCGCCTCTGAAACAGCAAGGTCTGCCAAATCAACGGGGCTGTCCATCATCCCTGAAAGCATATTTCGCCTGTCAGACATGGCCTTTGAAGACCCTATCTGCCTACCAAGCTCCTCTATGCCACCAAAGTTTGGGTTGGTCAGCCCAGCGAGAAGGCTTCTGCTAAATGTAAGAGCCATAATTAATTACCCAAAAAGTGTGTCAGAAATAAAGTCGCCAATTTGTGGGGCTACTTGGCCGCCGATTCCACTAAGAATACTCATGATCCCGCCTTCGCCTTCACCAGAGCCTTGTATAGCACCGCCAAGCAAGCCAGTGCCAAGCCTACCCATAAGCTCTGCCTGACCAATGCCCGACCCTAGAAGGGCGTCTAGGCCCGCTATAGAGCCTTCAGCAAATAAACCAGTACCAGTTAGCTGACCACGCTGTGCCAACTGAGAAGCCAGTAGGCCACGCTGTAGGGCATTTTGAGCTTGAGCCTCTGGCAAATATGCCGCGCCCAATAGCTGAGTGCCAAGCTTGGCTTGTTGCGCTTGCTCTGTTTGAGCTTGCTGGATTGCCGCCAGTGATGCCCTAGCTTGTGCTTCTTCTTGAGCCCTAGCCAGTGCTAGTTGCTCAGATGTGCCACCAAACATAGAGGTTCTTACACCCAATCTGCCTTGATTAAACAACCTTTCTTCAAGGGCAAGGCGTTGACGCTCCTCTTCTCCAAGTTGGGTAGCTCTAATTCGGTTAAATATATCCTGCTCGCGGGTGGCCTGATCCGTTCCAACATTACCAAGAAGAGTTGATGCCCCAGTAAAGGCCCCTTGAGATATAGCCTGCTCTGTCGGGCTATACGTTGTCTGGATATTTGGCCCAATCATTGGCCCTGCACCAGTAAATGCGCCAGCCCCAGCACCGCCAGTAGCACCCATTCCGGTCAATCCAGCGTTTCTAGCCGCCGCAAACTCTTGGTTGGTAACGGTGCCATCATTACTTATGTCAAACCCACGCATTTGTGCGGCTTGTTGATTAGCCATAGCCTGCTCACGGGTAAGGCCTTGAGTATTCATTAGCTGTTGGATGCGAGCTTCTTGCTCCATTTGGGGAAACGATCCGGGCGCTGGAACGCCTACGCCAACACTAGAGCCTGTGCCTGTAGTAACAGTAAATGGCTTGAACTGAGATCGCGAAAAGGCTTCTTCAGCAATCTGGCCTGCACCCGCAAGCCCTCGCTCGCCAATTGACCCAAGGCGATCGTAAGCACCCATTAAAGACCCAAGGCCGCCAGCAGTAGATGCTATAGGCCCCAGATTTCCCAAAACAGTGTCAAAAAGCCCACCTAAAAACCCCGACCCTTGAGGATTTAAAGCAGCTAAAATTTCCGCTTTTGTTTTTGGGGTAGCAGTAACATCAATATATTCAAGACCGGGAACACCAGTCCCTGCAAGGTCTGTTGGAGGCCCCATAATTCCATTGCTCATAGTGTTTTACCTATTAGTGCTAATACATTCATTTCCTGTAGGGATATAGAGCTACCGTTTACCTCTGTTTGCAAACCTACCGTAATAACGGTGCCATTACCCGTACAATTTAAAGACTTTCTGCTAATTAGATCGCCAAGCGAAAACTCAGCAGCTGTATATTCTGACACGCCATAAAAACCCGGCGTTGATGTGCCAACTCTAAACCTTGACGTATTAGCCTGCACTGAGAAGTCATACGTCCAGCTAAGAATAATGTCTGCGTTATTACCGCCAATGATCGTAGGCCGTATTTTCTTCAGAATCTTGACCTTTGACGGGTCACCAAACGTAAGGCCGGGGCTGGTATACCGAAAGATATACGACAAGTTATTATCGTCAAACCCATCATAAGTACCAATCCCATCAACCGTACCGATGTAAATGTCACCATTACGATCTCTGGCAAAACTCTTGAAGTTTACACTAGGCCACTTAGTTACACGAAATGAGCCATTTTCTAGCCGACCCCTAAGATCAAAGCAGTAAACAAGGTTGCTGTCAGGCAAACCCAGTAGATAAAAATAGTTTTCAGGGCTATACACGCTAGTAGCTGGGCTAGTTTTAGAAGCCAGCTTAGCAATTAAGTCTTGTTTTACGTTACGGCTAAGATCAGAAATAGGCAAAGACTTCTCTTGTATTGTCCTGCCTAGACTTCGCAGGCCGTCATCGCTTAAAAACAATAGGTCGGTGCCAATAGGCTGTACACTTTTTCTGTCTATACAGCCGACACCTGACACAGTGTCGGAAATTGCCATACTTGCAGGGCTGCTTGCCCCTGAATAAGCAATAATGCTGTGTTCGCCAAATACAATAAGAAAGTCGTTGTGAGCGGCAAGAGCCACAATCTTATCTGCGCCGTTAGGCCAAGCCTTTGCAACGTCAATGTTACCGCTAGAGCCGCCAGTAAACGCATTGCCATTTAACAAATCAGACCAGTAAATAACTGTGTCATTGGTTGCGTTACCAGCAATAAACAACCTGCCAAAGGCGGCAATAACTTCATTTGCTTTAAACGTAGCGTTAGTTGCACCGCTATTAGCTACCGTAAATGTCCTGACGCCAGTGCTGTTGTCATAAACGAGAGGATCAAAGCCTCTCTGGAAAAAATAAGCCTTGTCGTTAAAGTTAACAATCTTCCAATCATTGGCGTTAATTGTGTAAGAGCCGGGCGTAGCATCTACCAACGTAGTAGTGCCGGTCATAATCTTGTTGTTGCCAGTGCTAAAGATAACCTCGTTGCCAGCACTATCGTAAAACTCGTGGATATTGTGGATGTGGTCAGTGCCCAGCACTGTCTTGGTAGTCGTAATAACGCTGTTACCTTGCCGCGACGCCAATCGGCCCTGTCGATCAATAATCGCATTATCTGCGACTTCTGCGAACGACGTATCCTGAGCAAGAGGCGAGTCCTCCGTGTTAATGCCACGGAAGGCGGGAGCTACCAGATCAATACTTCTTAGCGGCTGTGCCATAACCTATCCTACGGTGTGTAGAAGATTGTCTCTTCTGGATGTTTTTGGGCATCTAATGCAATTGCATCAGACAAATGCTTATCAGATATTGCAAAGTACTCTGCTGTAGACGTACCGCCCGTTTCACCTCTTTCACGAGAAAGCAAGGCTATAGCCATGTGAATGACGGGGGCGCTAGGAATTGCAAGGGTGTCAGCATCGGCGCTTAAATCCGTATTCCTAATTACCATCTTAACCTTTAGCGAATATACGCCATCAGGCTTTGGATATACATCAATCTGAGTATCGCCACTAGCGTCTATGCCGTTGTACGTAAAGTATCGCGGTGACCCAGACAAAGGCGTATTGACAAAGAACTCGTTGTCAAACCATGCCTGCGTTTGATATTGCATTTCAGCATTAGAGGTATTGTTGATAACCCTAAAAACCTTGCCTTCATTGCGACTGCCTGTAAGCGAATAGGTATAATCATCTGCTGCGGTCGTAATCGTTAGCATGGTGCGCAATCCAGACCAATCCCACGCAGTTTCGATTAGATTTTTAGCGTCATTTATATAATCGCCAACCATCGCGCTATATGTGCTTTCAGATACGTTGCTTACTTCGTCCTCTCTAAGACGCCGTAATACGTTATTTACCAAATTTAAATATGTCATCAGGACATCCCTGTAAATAAACCTAATCTTTGTAACTGTTTATCAAGATCTTGCTTGGCATTTCCAACAAGAATCTTGGGTTCTTGGATTGTAGGCGCTTGTATACGAATATTAGTTTTAGATAATGGCTCAAAGGGTTGTGCCGCCATAGCCGCTAATGGAACCAATCCGGTTAGCATTCCGTCCCCATCTAACCCATCGCCATCACCGTCGCCATCACCATCGCCAGTGCCATCGCCACTACCTTTGCCTGTTCCGCCGCCTGTCCCGCCGCCTGCTCCGCCAGTAGATACTGTTCCTACACCAGCACCGCCACCTGTTGCACTGCCGCCCGCACCCCCAGCACCAGCACCCGCTCCGCCGCCACCGGCACCGGCACCTGCTCCAGCCCCTGCACCGGCACCAGCTCCGGCACCAGCTCCGGCACCAGCGCCTGCCCCTGCCCCTGCGCCTGCTCCAGCTCCAGCTCCAGCTCCTGCACCAGCCCCGGCACCAGCTCCTGCACCAGCACCAGCGCCAGCGCCAGCATTAACATTAGCATTGGAGTTAACAACAGCAGAATCAACAGTTACAGTAGATTCCTTAACGACGTCCTTAGTTGTAACAACCTCAGATTTTGAGGAAATAGTGCCGTCGTTGTTTTTATCAATAGGCTCAAGACCAGCACCCTTTAGTGCTTCGTTTACCTCATCCTCTGTCATATCACTGTAGTTAGGTAGGTTTACCAAGATCCATTCGGCGGCTTTTGCCACGTCGCTTTTTTCTGTGGCCACAGTGCCGTTAGTATTAACTGGCTCTATAGTTGTATTTACAGGATCTTTTGGTGTTGTTGCCGCCGTTGTGTCTGCACCAGTATCAATTGCATTTGGGTCTGGCTTGCCAAACACATATTCAGAGTCATATGTTCCATTTTCCCAATCAACAGTAATTACAACATTTGAGTCGGCATCTTTTAAAACAGTAGTGCCATCAACTCCCCATGTACCGGTTTGATCGCCTAAAATAAAACCACCAAACTTACCGTCACTATCAGGATCAAATGGATTTTCGCTTAAAATAATAAAATCTGATCCAGTACCATTTACATCTTTTAAAATAGTGGTTGCTGAAGAACCTCCAGCCGTAACACCCCCAGTGCCTCCACTTGAACCCGGTAATGTAGAACCAAGTACAGTGTTATCTCCTGCGCTAGAAGCGTCAACCGTTACGGTAGTTACTGGGTCACCTGCATCACCTGCATCACCCGCATCACCGCCATCAACACCGCCAACGTCGGCACCTGCGTCGGCACCTGCCTCAGTATCACCACCACCGCCATCATCAGCATCTGTTTTAATTGGAAACTGAGGAGAAGTAATTGTAGTCTTTGTCCCAAAATCATCAGTGAACAAATCATCATCACCCTGCGTGCTTTTTCCAGTAACTTCAGAAGTAGCGCCGCCCCATACAGCATTACCGCTATTATCTGTTTCGTAATTTCGGGGATTTAAAATTTCACCAACTACCGCATTAATAGCATCTTCTGCCGCTGTGCTTTGCGCTATTGCTTCACCGCCGGGAACTAACCCGCCAGCCAAACTAAATGCGGTTCCAAGGCTTACTTCTCCATCTTTGGCGATTTGAACTGCAGTAGTAATTAA
>JGI24004J15324_10000428_pt1 | contig 17189 bp, 32 predicted proteins | sample LinPmetageLP32_FD_15324 | JGI IMG/M metagenome (IMG submission 15324)
AACGTTGGTATAGGAACAACTGCTCCAGCTTATAATTTAACGATAGCCGATGCACTTACATCAACGCCTAAAACCCTACTGCACTTTGACGCTAATAATATAACTAATGGTGGTGGCTATAACATAGATTTCAGAACAAGTTCTAATGATACTGCCGATAGGTATGTCGCTAGAATAAGAGGTATAAGGGAAGGTAATGGAGCTACTAGTCAACTTTCATTTTGGACGGAAAATAGTGGGCTATTCCAAAGAATGACAATAAAGGCTGACGGTAACGTTGGTATAGGAACAACGAGTCCAGCTTACAAACTTGATGTTGCTGGTGAGGGGAAGGTAACGAGTAAGTTTAGAGTGGGCGGGGCTGTAATGTTAGCTGAACCGGGGACAGGGGTTCTGCTATTCGGTTCAGAAGGTGGTGCTCAGACGGCAATATATTCAGCGGGTGTTGAAAGAATTCGCATCAATGCTTCTGGTAATGTTGGTATAGGAACAACTAGTCCATCTACTACACTGGACGTTAACGGTATCACCACATCTGACGCCTTCAGAACTGACACAAGTAATACTGACTACAACGTAATCAGCAGGAATAGCACTAGTACCACTCTGTGGGTTCAAGCGGCTCAATCAGGAAGCCTTCAAGGAATCGCATCATTTAGGTATGGGTCTTCTACCGTTAATGCGGGAACTGAGGTCTGTGCGATCAGAAGGAACTCAAGCTACTTCATAAACACTAAATTAGGAATTGGCACGAATAATCCGGGCAAGACACTTGATGTTACAGGGGAAGTTAGGGTTAATCAAGGAGATCTGGAGATAGCGGCTGGCAGTGGAGAAGGTTTAATACTTAAAGCTCCTAGTGGTGGACGCTACCGTGTGACTGTTAACAATAGCGGAGAGTTGCAGACGGCGGCTATATAAAATAAAATATCACTTTATGTTTAAAATAGTGTAATTAAAGATATAATTATAAAAAGTCATGGCTATTTCACGTTCATCCTCATTCACTGTCCCCGCTGTCTCAGAGAAATCTTTTGATTCTGTGTGGGTCCGAAATATTAACATTCACTGTCCACAGCTAAACGCTGAAGGTAATAATGAAGGCAATATTAGCATCGAGTTGATGCCTTATGATGCTACGGAAGGTTCTGAGGCTATCCACTTTACCATCGACAACGAAGGAGTTGAGTATGTCAACGTGCCAAATCGGGCTAATGGACGTAAAACTTTTTGGGAGTGTGTTAGCGAAGTTCCTGAGGTTGCCGCAGCTATGGAAGCTATTGTCGCTGCTGTAGGACCACTTAAGACTTGGGCTGAGACCTTCCCTGTAGTCGAAGAGCCTGTAGTCGAAGAGCCTGTAGTCGAAGAGCCTGTAGTCGAAGAAGAAGCTCCTACTGAAGAAGCTCCTACTGAAGAAGCTCCTGCTGAAGAAGACCCTGAGTAATTTTCTTAAAAAACTCTTGAATTATTTGTAATAATATTTATTATTCAGTAACTATGAATGAAATTAACTTATCTTTTCAAGAAAACGAACTGAATGTATTGCTGCAACTTATTGATGCGGCCATCAAAGCTCAAGGACTCCAAGTCGCTGAAGCTGGTTCTTTCCTCGCCACCAAGATTCAGGAGCAAGCTAAGTCTCAGATTGAGCAGCCTGAAGAATCTGAAGAGGCTCCTGCAGAATCTTAAACATGAGGTTCTCTGGGAAAAGCCAGATCGTCAAAGATATACAGTCTCAACTGGGGCTAACTGTTGACGGAGTCGATGGTACCAAAACTTGGGGTGCCATCGTAAAGGGTTTATGCAAGGACAAGAGTGAAAAAGAGCTTGTCCAATTTGTGCAAAGAATCCTTCAGGTAGATGATGATGGGGTAGATGGCCCCATAACTTGGAAGACCATTAAGTCCTTATTGGTTGAAAAAGAGGAGTTTGTAACTCCATCTACTTACCAACATGAGTCCGAAGATAGTGTCGAGAATTCACTCTCCCCTAATGCACTAAAACTAATCATTGATTATGAAGTGGGGGGAGGGGAAGGTTACTACAATCGATATCTTAAAAAACCTTGTTGGCCTAAAGGTGCAAGCGGAGTAACTGTTGGTGTTGGTTATGATCTTGGCTACAACTCATCCTCTCAATTCCACAAAGATTGGGGTGGGAAGATAAGTGATTCTGATTTTGATCGTTTAAAGAGCTGTCTTGGTTACAAAGGTTCTGCTGCTAGTAAAAAAGTAAGTAGTATAGCTGATATAGAGATCCCTTGGGAGTCGGCTTTAAATGTATTTAAATTAAATACAATTCCAAGGTTTGTTGCAATAACACTGAGGGCTTTTCCGGGAGCGGATGCGTTGCATCCAGATGCTTTTGGTGCGCTCGTCAGTTTAGTATTTAACCGTGGCGGCTCTGTCAAAGGCAGCCGCCGTGTAGAGATGGCTAGGATTCGGGATTTAGTCCCAAGCAAGAATTACGATGCCATAGCTCAAGAGATCCGTTCTATGAAACGAATCTGGGCAGGAAAAGGTTTAGACGGACTCCTTAGAAGGAGAGATAAAGAAGCGGCTTTAATAGACGCTTGTAGTTAATTGTTCTAATCCTAGAAAAAAAAGTTGACGGCCTCATTATACTTTGTATAGTGGGGTCGTTCGATAATTACGAATAGCGAAAAATGGATTCACAAGAAATTAAAAATATCAATGTAAATAAGCACGACATTTTTAAATGGGTTATCAGCCAAAGCTGCTTTGACCCCGTCGAGAAATGTATAGATACAACAGTTTACGAAACATTCGGAGACCACATTAGAAACAGTAAAACAAATGAGTATATTGAGCAACAAGAGGATTATACTAATTTCTATAGGGAGATGTTTAAATTGAAAAGGCTTGTCCCTGAGATGGGTGGGCCTGAGATAAAAAGACTTTGCGAGGAATTAGAGGAGATAGCTCCAAAATTTGTTTACTTGTAATGAGACACTTTGAAGAATACTTTTCCATAATGATAAAGGACCAAAAACCAATGAACTACGAAAAATTAAGCACACTTGTGCTACAATGGGGAGAAGAGAAGGGCATCTTTGCCAAGTCAACTCCACTCCGACAGCTTGACAAAACCCAAGAAGAGTTAGATGAGACTAGGGAAGCTCTAAAAAAGTTAGAGTCTTCAGCTCACCAAGACCTACAGTTGGAGTTTGATTTCATAGATGAACTTGATGATCCAAACACTGAGATTGAGGCTTTAGAGGAGGCTAAAGACGGGATTGGTGATATGTTGGTCACGATCATCTTGTTGGCTAAAATGCTCAATATGGACAGTGTCGATTGCTTACATTCGGCATATAATGTGATTAAGAAACGCACTGGGAAGATGGTGAACGGTCAATTTGTTAAAGATAATTAGATGAAAAAAGCAGTAATTTACGAAAGAAAGAAGAAGATTCGCAGGAAAGGCATTCATGCTAAAAGCAAAACCTCCAAAATCAAAGGTTCTACCAACTACAAGAAGCCTTACAACGGGCAAGGAAAATAAAATTTCTCTTTAGCGGCTAAAAAGTGTAATTATATTCGTATATACTACTATTATTATGGAAATGATCACACAATTCGTTGAAGGGCAAGCTTGGTTCAACTGGGCAACTGCTGTTATTGCCGCCGCTAGTGTTTTTGCGGCTTCTACACCTACCCCAAAAAAGGGTAGCTGGTTAGCCAAAGTCTACGGCATTGTCGATTTTCTGAGTGTAAACTTCGGAAAAGCGAAAGACAAAGGAGATAAATAAAACTCTTCTGTCGCCATGTTGAGAGTTGTAGTATTTTCTATTGTTACTTCCCTTCTTTGTTATGCAGTTATAGCTAACTCTAAAAAGTCAGCTGATGTAGAAGTTGCAGAAGAGAAGTAAATATTAATTAATTTTAACCACCCCCGTATTCGTAAAGAATGCGGGGGTTTTTTGTTGACAGACTATTTATTTGAAATATACTAAAAATAATGAAAAACACAGTTGAGTTGTTGGGTTATTATGGAAGTGACGAAGTGATCGCTTGTAGTGCATGGACATCAACTAGTAGGGAATTAGATGAAAAGAAAAGAGAGAGAATTCCGAAGCTCATCGACATGCTTTGGAGCCACGGACATGAAACACCCTTTGAAAAAGGTAGCGTTCATTTCCTTGTTGATTGTGATATCGCCTCTCATATTCACTTACTTAAGCATAGAATATCTTCGCTTAATGCTGAGTCGGCACGATACAAGGAATTGAAGGAGGATAAAATGTTTATCCCAGAAGATTGGCCAGAAGCATGGCAGAATGAGCTTATGATATACACAGCTCATGGGAATAAACTTTACCATGAATGTGTAGAAGCTCTTGAGTCAAGGTTGGGTCGTAAGCGAGCGAAAGAATCTGCCCGTTTCTTCAAAACTTATAACAGTAGAATTCAAGCTGACGTACAGTTTAATATGAGGAGTTTTGCTAACTTTGTTAAATTACGTAACAGCGAACACGCCCAAAAAGAAATCAGAGAAATAGCAAAAAAGATGCTTGACTTGGTTAGTAATATAGAGGATTCTCCTTTTCAGCACACCTTGAACAGTTGGGGTTATGAAATTATTGCGAAATAAAAATGAGTTGACTTGATGTTTAAACTGTGGAGAATATGGTGTAGGACGATGGGAGAGCGGGTGTCAGAGAATCCTAGGGAAGCTGACCTCGCCGCCTTCATCCGAACGTTCTGGTGGTTCGTACATATAACTACTTGTGGTTTTATTATTGCAAACACCATCAGACATTGGTAATGCGCTTGTAGCTCAGCGGTTAGAGCAGGGGTCTCATAAACCCTTGGCCACTGGTTCGAATCCAGTCGGGCGCACCATTTTTAGTGTATATAGATATCATGAAGATAACAGGTAAGCAAACAGTGGAGATTGAAATCTCAGAAGCTCAAAGGCATTTGATTGCTTTGGATTATATTTCCGAAGTATTTGAGTGGGACACAGACTATTTTATTGAAGATGGTTGGGTTATCAAAAGGGAGGTCGCCTATACCTCACACTCCTTTGAATTAAAGAGTAAAGTTAGGGAGGCTACCAAAAAGGACCAGTTCCTTTATGATATATTTAAGACTTTAAAGAAGCAGCCTTTTTAATGCAGGGTGCATTTTTTTGGGACAAAGTCTCCCTCCTATTGCAGTGTCTTCGACGATCACTTCAGGTAGCATAATAAAACCTTCTTGTTCTAACAAAGTGCCTCATTTGTTTTTTCAGGGATATCGCTCTCTAGAAACTTTTTATAATTTTTAAACTCGTAATCTTGTAGAGTCGGCTGCTTCATAGGGTCAAGAGCTTTTACACGACTCACGGTCACGAACTTTGCCCTCCCTCAACAAGATGAACAAGACACAGATAAGACTGCTCCTACTATTAAAATTAGTACTTTCTTAATCACAATTATTCCCCTTTAGCTTTTTTTATTTGATCAGATGTTGGCGCTCCCTTGTCACCCTTTTTTTTCATCTTCTCCCCAGAACCATTTTTGATTCGTTCTTTTTTCTTCCTGATGTTTTCCCAGAGACTGCTATCAGATTTCTCTTTTTCTTTTAAAATTTCGTCATGGCGCTTCATAAATGTTTCATGGTCTGGCCCAGCCATATATAAAACTTCACCATCCTTTGGTTTATGAGGGTGGATGCCTTTAAGTCCCATTTTTTTTGCGTCTTTAAGAGCCTCTTCCTTTGTCTTGAAATAATGTTTGGACACATCAGGGGAAGCCTTAGAGAAAAACAAAATACAATCTTCTTTTTTTATGGGGTCACCTATTACAATAGAGGCTTTGCTTTCAGCTTTTTCAAATTGTGACGAGCATACAGCGGCCCTTTGTTTAATATCTTTAAATTCGTTTTCAGCCTTGGGGTCAACCATGCAACGACTTATGAATTTAGATCTTTTCTCTCCGCTCTCTGGGGTGGGTAATGGCATACTACTTATTACACTTAAAATGTTCTATTTTTTCATTTTTTTTAAGTGCTGATGGTTCAAAACCCAAGGTATTACTAAGTTTTCCACGCATCTGACATAAGCTTCTTCGTCGTTTTCTTCCATAAAAGCTATCCCTGACAACTCAAATATCATATGGGTGACCTCATGAACCAATGTCCACCAGTGTTGCTCTGGATTTTTTAAGCATTTTTTATTTAATTTAATTAGCTTATCATCAAGAAAACATTCCCCCCAGTCCTCTATATCCTCATAGACGATCCTTATTTTTTGATTCAAAACTTCCACAGAAGACAACCTCTTCATCTCTAATAATTACACTTTTTTGTTGATTTTTGGCCCAATAATTTCTATTATATACAAATGGATACTAAGGAAGAGTTATATTTAATCAAGGAGGCTCGACAAACTTTGGCTGGTCTAGACTTAGAGAAGAGAAAGGTTTACGATGAATTATTAGAAAAGATCCAGCCTGAGCCTAGGTTAGAAAGTTCAATGTGGGATTACATCTTTAATGGAGTCCAGTGTTATATCTACGATATCGAAAATTTACTAAAAAATAGGAAAAAATGGCTTGACCCAGAAGAATAGATGTATACCATAGCTGGGCAATGAACATATTCGTAACAGATAAAGACCCTTACAAAGCTGCTCAAAACCTTTGTGACAAGCATGTTTCAAAAATGATTGTAGAGACTGCTCAGATGTTAGCTAATTGTTTTTCGCTGGAAACCTTAGAGGAGAAAGGTTGCCCAAGGAGCCAGAAAGGCAACCCTAGAAAACATTCTTATTCAAAGCACCCCTGCACTATCTGGACTATGAAAACAAAATCCAATATGATGTGGTTGATCCGTCATGGGTTAGCTATGTCAAGAGAAAAGAAATTTAGAACTGACAAAGACCACTTCTCTGAGCAGTTCATTAAATGGTCTATGTTTAATATGCACAAATCTACTGTGCCAGCTGGCCCTTTGACAGAATTTGCCGTGGCCATTAGCCAAGATCAGAGATGTCGTACACACCCTCAGTTTGATAACTTGTCTATTGTGGAGAAATACAGAGAGTATTACAACTATGACAAGTCTCGTTTCGCTAAATGGACAAAGAGAGAAGCTCCAAGTTGGTACTCTCCAGTGTAGTATGAAAAAGGTAGCATTTCTAAATTTGTCGCTACACTCCTTCAACCAAGAAAGAGTGTGGGAGAAGTTCTTTGACGGAGGGGACAAGAACTCATTCAACCTTTACATACATTCGAAGAGCAAAAAGAAGTGTAGATTTTCTGATTACTACATAGATAAAAGTATACCCACTGGATGGGGACACTTCTCCTTGGTTGAAGCGACCATAGAGCTTATCAAAGCGGCTTTAGAAGATGAAGACAATGAATACTTCTCTTTGATTAGTGACTCCCATTTCCCATTGTACACCCTAGATAAAACCGTCTCTCTAATAAAAGAGAGGTACCCGAAGACAACATTTTCAAAACATTTTAGTTTCCACACCAAGGTGAAAAGCCAGTTGACCTTTAGGAAGGGTTTGAAGGGTTATAAGTTCGACAATTATAACGCTGTTTGTCAATTCTTTGTTTTGAGGCGTGTAGATGCCGTTAAATTTGTTGAGACATTCAATGACTGGTCAAAGTTCTTCGTCAAGAACGAGGTTATTTTTGCTGATGAATTTTACTTCTGGGGGGTGGGTAAAGAAATAGGTGTTGACTTTGAAATGGGTCAAGCTACAACTTACTCCGACTGGAGCATAAGGAAGGATAAATTAGGAAAGGTAGAAAGAAACCCTAAAGCTTTCAAAGTCTTCAGCAGCGCCATGTTGCAGTTTTATCGTGACAAAGGCTTTTTGTATTCAAGGAAGGTGATGCCCAACACTTTAGTTATAACAAGACCTTTTATTTAAAATGAGAAAAAACATAGACCCTGTAAAACACTTTGGGATCATCATTGGTTGCATTTTTCTAGGCATACCTTTTGGTATCTTTGTCGGAGTAATGTCAGCTTTGAAATTCCCCTTCGCAGTTTACAATACTTGCATACAAAAAGATCGACAAGCTAGGTTGGACCAAGCTCAACAGTTCTTGGACGAAAACTCAGGTGAGAATATCTGGGACAAACATATACAAAGAATGGAAGAAAAAAAATCATATGACAATTGAAGAAGTAATAAAAATGTTGGAAGAGACCACCGATGGTCTCAAGAGTACCCTGCGCCAAAAGAGTTCTGATTACACTGGTGGAGAGACCAGTCAAGACCCTTTTGCTAACTTCAAAGCCACAGAGGTTCTTGGCGTTGATTCTGTAATAGGTGTTATGATCAGACTTATGGACAAAATCCAAAGAGTAAGATCCTTCGCTAATGATGGGGAGCTTAAAGTGAAAGATGAAAGTGTAGATGATGCATTCAACGACATTATTGGCTATACTATTTTAGCCAAAGCTATGACCAGAGAGAAGAGGGAGAAAGCCCAAGATCGAACACAATAATTCCAAATATGGGTTTTGTTATGCAGGGAGAGTATAAAAAATTTGATAAAAAACTTTTTGAAAAGTTCGATAATTCAGCCAGAGAAAGGACAAAACAATTTCTTCGTTCTCAAGGTTGTGAAGTGGTAGATAATCCAAACCAGTATGGGGTAGACCTGATTGCAGAAAAGAATGGAAAGAAATACTTTGTTGAGTGCGAGGTGAAGAACGTTTGGAGCGGGAAGAAATTTCCTCCTTATTTTAAAGATGTTCAACTTCCAGCTCGCAAAGAGAAATTCTTCGGTAATCAGACTGCATTCTTTATATGGAACAAAGAATTAGATAACGCTGTTTATTTTTGGAGCAGCGAAATCAAACATCTTAAACCTCAGGTTGTAGAGAACAAGTATATGAAGAAAGGTGAAAAGTTTTTTAAGATTCCCTTGGACTTAGTAAACATGGTTGACAAAGAAATTTAATTTAAATTCAAAAAAAACCTTGACCGGGGGTGCTTCGTATTTCATGATCGTTTCGTCATGGAATTCGAACACCCCATTTTTACTACAGCAGAGCAGTATGAAGAGTATAAGACTATAATGTCTGAGCTTGCGGATATTGCTGAACAAGAGACTGGAGATCCCCAACCCGAAGATTTCGGAATTTAAAATAATTCTAATTTAAATTAAATTAAATTTGACACGCCGAAACCAATATGTATACTGACGACATCATGAACAACGAAACGAAACGAGGCCGTGGTCGCCCTAAAGGTTCCACATCACTAGCTAAGGTTAAACTCTCTGCTCTTATCAATCAACTTCCAGCCGGGGCCAACATTGTTGTCGGCAAGAAGTGGTTGGAGGATATGGGCATCGAAACTAACCCTCCTGTCGTAGCTCCAGTTGCACCTCAAGTCGAGGAGCTAGAAGAAGAGAAAATCCAATTCAAAGTATACTAAGATGTTTAAAGAATTAGTAGGACAGAAAGAGGTCAAATCTAAATTAGGCTTCTACGCCAAAGCTCACAAGGCTGGTGCTATCGTACCACCAATTATGTTCAATGGTGCTAAGGGTTTGGGCAAGACTGAATTTGCTAAGCAGTTCGCCAAGGGAATCGACAGAAAACTTTTGGAGATTAACTGCGGGACAATCAGAAATGCTCAGCAGTTTTTCGAGCAGGTCTTCATGACTGCAATTGCAGGAAATGAAATCACCGTTCTTCTGGATGAGTGCCACGCTCTGCCAAAGGATCTCACAGAGATCTTCCTTACTGTATTCAATACAGAAGGTGCCAAGAAGAAAGAAGTTTCCATTGGTGATGGGTTCGCAACCTTTGACTTTACTAAACAAAACTTCTTGTTTGCTACGACAGAGATGCACAAGATCTTCGATCCTCTCAAAGATCGGATGACTATCGTTGATTTCGAAACTTACTCCCCGGTTGATCTTGCTTCGATCATCCAGAAAAAAGTTAGCTGGGTCAACTACGATAGTGGTATCCTCGATGAGGTCGCCGATACAGTCCGGGGGAATGCGAGAAGTGCAGTAAAGAGAGCTTTGGAGGTCAAAGCCTTCTGCAATGTCAAGAACAAAGACAGGCTCAGTAGAGCATACTGGAATGAGATGAAAAAAGTTTTGGGTATTCGACCTTTCGGACTTTCCAACCTTGAAGTCCAGATACTCAAGACACTCAAGTCCAATGGTCCAAGCTCTTTGCAGATGCTCTCTGCTGTAACCGGGATGTCGAGGTCTGCGATCCAAAGGGACGCAGAAAACAATCTGTTGCGCTCCGGGTTTCTGGAGATTGACGGGAAGCGAAAGCTCACGCCGAAAGGCAGAACCATCCTTGAGAGAGTATGAATTATATAGTATCACAATGGGGCAGAGGGGTCTCAGTCGGATTGGCTGGGACTCCAGAGGAGGTGAGGGTGGATGCGACACTGGCACACAACTTATTTAACATAAACTTTTTTGATGACCTGTTTAATGGGAGGTTGAACTTCCCTTCGGTCTGTAAGTTCTATAGATTCTTGATTTACAAACACGCCCTCCCTACTATGTCCAGAAGAAAATGTTCTCTGGCTGAAGCAATAAAAATTAATAAAAAACAAGTCAGATCGCATTTCATCTTGTTTAAAAACTTTATGAATGAGCTTGACAAGACCCCTTATTCGTATAATATGGGGATGCACAACGATGGTGACTTTGGTTACTACTACGAAGATTAATACTATGGACCTAATCAGAAAAATATTCAAGTTTAAAATGTTTCATCCTGCCGAATGGTTTGTCGAGCGTGAGCGTAGGATCGATTCTCAGGTGCTTAACCCTCCGTCATGGAGAGAGAGGAAGGTTCAGAACGAGATGGTTGACAGGAAGTATCAGGAGTCGGTGAGAGCCAAAGGGGACAAAGATAATTCTTGGACTGACAAGTATGAACAAGATTTCGAGAGCATGAACCGGGAGTTTACACAAAAAGATGATTAAAAAGATTTTTTTAATGGTACTTGTGGCTGTAATTATTATTTTGATCAGGGAATCTGGGATTGTAGATTTACTTCTCCCAAGGATGTTTTAAGTAGAAAACTGAAAATTTAACATAAGATATAATACAATGATACATAGTATAATTAGCAAACTGATAAAAGATCTGAAAAAGTTATTGAAGGATCTAACAAAGTCATTAAAGGATCTGGAAGATTTGAAACAAGAAGCTTCCAGCGCCGAAACCTCTGCCGAATACACGAGCGCCGAAACCTCTGCCGAATACACGAGCGCCGAAACCTCTGCCGAATACACGAGCGCCGAAACCTCTGCCGAGACTAGCAGTCAGGTTTTCTGGCCAATGTTCAAGTATCTGTCGGGTGAGATTAAAGGTAACCTTACCAAGACACGGACTATGGCTATGGACAACAAAGGTGTGATTCATTCATTGGGTTACAAGTCTGATATGCATATAGAAACCTATACTTCTAGTGACTCTATTAGCAGAAATTCTACAGGCCACAAGGGTTTTATAGGAAATGTGGAGTCTTCGAACGGTTTTACCTACTTTTTACCAGCTTATTCTACCTCTATAGGTCGTTTAAACAGAGACACAGGGGCTATAACACTCGAAAACAAATTCCAAAGTTGCCCACAGGTTAGATCTGGAGTAGAGGGTGCGAATGGTATTATTTATATGCCCTCTTATACTAAAACTTTAAAAATATACACTTTAGACACTAAAACTGGAGAAACTGGCTGCTTTACTCCCCCACAACCGGGGTTTTTCGGTCATGTATGGGGCGCAGCAGCAGACCAAGATGGGAACGTTTATATGCCACCAGCTTTGGGCAATAAGATTCTCAAGATAGATAAAGATGGTAACAGCTCATTGTTAGAAGGTAAACCTATTACATCCGGAGTCTCAGGATTTAGTGTTAAGTATGTCGGGGCAACATATGTAAAGAGCGTAAACAAAGTGTTCTGTCTCCCTAGGGTGGGCAAGAAGATTCTTATTATTGATTGTTCTGATGACAGCTACGAAGAGATTGATCTACCAGCTGATTATCTAAAGGTGGCTAATAAAAATAAAAACTTTCATGGGTTCTTGGCTCCTGATGGTTGGCTTTACAGTGCATTCTGGGCTGACACTAAGTGTTTCCGTATTAACCCTCGCACCTATGAGATACAATGGAAAGATTATGAAAATGAATTCAGTGATGGTTATTTGACAGCTAAAATGGGTTCTGGCATCATGAGTTTAGGAACTGGTTACTCCACCTGTGCATTGACAAAGGGGAATGACGTTTACCTTGGACTAGCAGGGACTTCTAGAGCTATCAAGCTTGAGTTTAAAAAATGAAAGGTTACAGGCAGGTCCACCTAATTGTAAAAGATAGAGGGTTTGTTTATCAACCTATACCAAATACACCAGAGTTTCATGATGAAAGCGAAGCTTTGGTCTATTGGGAATACAACAAAGAGAGTATACTGGATGCCAATTTCTACAATGATCCTATTGTTATCATAAGAAAAGAAGTCAACAATGTAAAAACAAAAGATTTGTATGAGAGGTAGATCAAAATTCATCCCAATCCCCAGAGACATAGGAGATTATATTGCTTACAGTGAAGAATCAAGCACTGGGCTTATTAATAAAGTTAATCGGTGGAGGGCTATAAAAGGTAAAGAAACTGGGCATCCTGATGGTTACGGATACTTGCATTTTACGTTTAGATATCGCAAATACAGTAATAGTAGGGTTATTTATTTTCTCGGTACAGGTATAGACCCAGAAGAAAAGTATGTTGATCATATAGATGGGGACATATTAAATAATAAAATTTCAAATCTTAGACTAGCTACTCTTAGTCAAAACCAAGATAATAGAAAGAAAAATAAAAATAATACTAGCGGAATAACTGGAGTTTTGTGGTCAAAAATTTCAAAAAAGTGGAGAGCTGAAATATACAAAGATCGCTCCTTGATTTACCTTGGGCTGTTTGATAACAAAGACGAAGCTATAGCAGTCCGTATAACAGCAGAAATAAACCCTATATTCAGAGACCAAAAATACAGAAACCCCCACAACGATGAACATGCTCCTTCCCCAGAGATGTTAGTCTGGGCTAAACAATATCTTGAAGATAGAATAGAGAGACTTAACTGGAAAGAAAAATACAATGTTTGAGAATTTTGAGGTAGACGATTTAGGTCGCATCATATATAGAATTGTTAGGGAGTTTGGCTACACTGAAGAGTGGTGGTTTGAATATGATAAACGGGGTGAGAAGATATTAGTTAAGTATATTAAAGAAAGAAAACCTTTTTAAAATTATGAGAAAACAATTATATGACATGCTTTGGACGGAAGCAATTGCAGATAGAAAAAAAGCTTTATTATCCCTTGATTTACTTTCTGATCATGCAGCTGGGATAGGTGACCACTCCACAGATGATTATTGGAAGAACTGCAAGCAATCTCTTGAGCTTTTGGTAGATGCTGATGATAAACTTGAGTGTCTCCGAAAATACTTCAAAGAAGAACACGCCGAGAGCTAGAAAAAAACATTAAAAGATTTAGATTATGAAAAAAACACTATTATTCGCATCCGTTTGTCTCCCCTTGTGGGGAGTAGCCGCTTGGCATGGTTATAAAGAGCCTAAGATACAGGTTAGAGAGACTATTAAGGTAGTCTCCCCAGAGAAGGTGGAAGCCCATGTAATGCTCACTAAGTGGCAACTGGACAAAATGCTCAGCTGGTATGAGAAAGATGCCCATCCTGCTGATACAATAAGGTTTAAAACCGTCGTTAAGAACGATGGTGGCGATGGTTGGAGGATATCTTCTACTCATTTAGCTAAGAGTGCTGAGCCAGCTTCAATCCCAGAAGGGAAGTATTTCGTTATTGATTCTTCTTATGTTGACCATTCTGGAGATTTCAAGTCTTGCGTCGAATATGCTGAGAGTTACAAGAACTTTCACGATTATATTGTTATTAGTGCGGAGTAGATATATAAATGAATATCTGGAGTTATTGGGAAGGTCCAAAGCCTGATTGGGTGAATCAGTGTTTAGAGAGTTTGTCTAGGCATGGCGGTGACAGTGTTAAAATACTAAGCTGGGGAGATTTTGACAAGCTATGGAAGCACGACAGGGATTTACCTGTCCAAGATTTATTCGTAGTTCAAAAATCAGACTTTATAAGAGCTTACCTACTGCGTCATTACGGAGGCGTCTGGATAGATGCTGATTGCCTTATAATGAAAAGTCTAGAGCCTACACTTAAAATGTCTGAAATGTGGGACTTCTTCTATTACAGACAGAAATGCTCTGATTTGTCTAATGCTTTTATAGGTGCTAGAAAAGGTAGCCCAGTGGCCAAGCGTTTTTACGAGCTTGTGCATTCTAGACTGTATAAGATGAAATTCCCTTTCTTGTATGGGAGCCAGCCTTTGGGTTGGTTAGAGATTGGTTCTGTTATGATGAATCAAGCCTTAGACCAAGTAAACGCTGACTGTCTGCAAATATCTGCGGAGATGGTAGCGCCTTATGATTGGAATGAAGGAGAGGTTTATTTTGAGCAGAGCGGGGAAAAGGAGTTTGAAGAGATGAATAAAAACTATTTCCTGTGCCATATGTTGAGTAATCAAGCTATAAAAGGGTTTGAGGACGAAACAAAGGACAAGTTAGAACACAAGGACTCTTTTTTCTCTTATTTGGTGAAAAAGTCTGCCGAAAACGAGTTTTGTGATGAACAAGAAGGAGGGTGAGAAAATAGAGTTCAACAAGGTGAAGGTTTTGACAGTGCCAAAGGTGGGGTCTGCTAATTTCTTACATTGTACATACTCCAAGTCTAAAGATGTGACACATGGACACAATCTCCTTCACCTGAGAAAAGCTCTTGAGAAAGAAAGTCATTGTTTGATAATAGTGGGCGTCAGGAACCCTATTGACAGGAATTTATCACACTTGTTCCAGTCATTCAATGATAAGGTTTGCAATGATGTAGGGACGAGAAAAAATGGCTACAACGGGGAATATTGTTACATATCCGGCATGTCAGACCAAAGAGAAGGGGTGTGGAAGAATAACAATATAAAAATAAACTTTACTCCTGAGAAGATTATAAAACTGTATTTCAAAAAAAATTACCACAACATTTTTAATGATTGGTTCCAAGAGTTCTTGGAGTTAACCAATATCAGTAGTTTTGACAAGTGTAAAGGTCTAGACTTCTATGATTTCCCTAATAACAACACGATTATGATATACACAATGGAGAAGTTGTCTCAGAACACTGGGTGCATACTGGATATGTTGTCTGCGAGAAACCTTGTAAACTCAAATGATTCTAAAAAAAGAGGGTATCATGACATATACCAAGAGGTCAAGGAAAAGATAACATACAAAAGGGAGTATTTGGACAATTTACTAGATACGGAAGTGATGCGGCTTTTTTATAACAAATCTGATATTGCATATTTTTACTCAAAGTATACAGTCTCGTAGAGATCTTGAAACAAAGAATGATGAACAAATACACTTATTATAGTAAGGCGGTCGAAGTAAAACGTGCGTTAGGTCAGAGAGTGCCAGCTATCACAATAGCTATACTCAAGAGTAACGGCAACACGGTAGCTAGTCAAACCCACAAGGTTACTCCATCGAAGGTAGAGTCATTTGAGAATGGGGACATGGGGGCAGATGAACTAGGAGTAAAGGGGTGGATATTAGACCCAGCAGATCACTATTCTGGATATGCAGAGAAAGATCCTGACTTTTGGCCATTTTAGTAATTGCAAACGGATTTCAATGATTGATCTGGGGCATGAATTATAATCTTTATTGTTTCAAACTATCTAAAACGGTATTTTACAGCGTTTTACAACATGTTGTGCCTTACACCTACACACTACCACATGTAGTGTCCACGATACAGTATATCTAACCCCTCCCAACACAACATATAGACTATACCTCACATACACCAAACCCTTATAACATATAGAACATATACAGAATATACATAGGGGAAATATAAGAGAGAATAAGAGGGAGATCAAGAGAAAAGAGAGAGCAAAAAGAATGGATACGGATTGGCCTTTTTAATTAATTATAAATAATAAGAATTCCAGCCCATTAAGTTTTCTGCTATTTTCCTTGATTTTAAAGGGATTTGCTGCTATAATCTGAACGTGGACCATTTTGAGATGATTTTAGTATTCGTTACGTTGGTGCTTATCGCCATAATAAAAGGAGGGTAAATTTATAAAAAGAATGAACTTTCGCTCTAGGGTAGATACAAGAAGTTTTTAAAAAAACCTCAGGTCAGGATATATTGCCCAAATAAGAATAAAAAAAAGTAAATAAAGCACCTTGCGGCAGCGGCTACGCTGTAGGTCGCACGATATCGCCCAAATAACATGAAACAAAAGAGCAAACTCCAATACCCCGAACCAACAGATTCTTTTCGTGGGTTACTAGGATTAAACAAAACAAAATCAAATAATGCAGGTCAAGGTATTTCGCCCGAAATAACAGAATCATTTCAAATAAGTGATAAGCCCAGATCGAAGAAAAAAAATTAAATAAACCCAGCTCAAATAACAAGCCGCAAATAATGTGCGTTATCGGGAGCCTACCACGCCGCCCCAGAAAAGTCAAGTAAAAAAACACAAAAACAAAACAAAGAAAAAATCGTCGTAANTGACTGATTGATAGTGAGTTACGGGGCAGCTGCCGCCCGTGGGCCGTAACTCGCTGATAGTCAACGAGTTACGAGGTTTTTATTTAATGATGTATTCTTTTACAGAGAGACAGTTAAACTCCATTGCCCTTTGATCGGTAGGATCTCCAGCCTCTCCAACCTCAACCAAGTCGATAGCCTCAGCCTCCGAAGAGGCTTCAACTTCAAACTGCAAGCGGTTCACTTCCTCCATTATAACTATGTAATTTTTAATCTTCATTTGTTAGCTTTTTACGATAGTTATCTTCTATGCGTTCTGATGTGAAAGAATCGAGCCATCCGTTAGGCGTTTCTAGGTCGCGATTAAGAGCGTAAACAGGAGTGCCGTCCTCATGCTCAACCCACAACTCAAGGTGACCATCCTCGTCTCCCAAGACGGTATGTCTCTCACCGTTAATACTTACAATCCATTTTTTAATCTTCATCTGGCAATGGCTCCTTTCCATAGTCGAGGTAATGCATATGTTGCTTGGCGTACTGGTAAACCTTAGTCATTGCTT
>JGI24004J15324_10000430_pt1 | contig 17180 bp, 9 predicted proteins | sample LinPmetageLP32_FD_15324 | JGI IMG/M metagenome (IMG submission 15324)
CCTGTAGGACCTGCACTACCTTGTGGACCTGCTGGACCTGTACCACCTGCTGGGCCTGTCTGTCCTGTAGGACCTGCACTACCTGTAGGTCCATCTGGCCCGTCTGGGCCTGCAGCACCTGTCTGACCTGTAGGACCTGCTGCTCCTGCTGGACCTGTAGGACCTGTACTACCTGCTGGACCTGTGGGACCCGCTGGACCGCCTGGACCTGTAGGACCATTTGGGCCTGCTGGACCGTCTGGACCATCTGGGCCTGTAGGACCTGTATTACCTGTTGGGCCTCCTGGGCCTGTTGGGCCTGGAGCACCTGTAGAACCTTGAGAACCTGTCTGTCCTGTAGGACCTGTTTGACCTAAAGTAAGAATTGGGTTTCCAAAATCTGAAGAATCAATATTAGCTGAATTTACTTCTGATGCTTCTATTACCCATTTGACTCCTGTTACACCACCTGTTACCTGAGTAGCATTTGCATACCAAAAGAAACTATTGTCTACACAACGGAATCTACTTTCTCCATTTACGAAGAATGTAGGAGTTAATTTAGTCATACTAGATACAGTTGTTGCTCCATTAGAGAATACTTGTGTAAAGTTACCTGTATCTGATTCAGGGTTAGTAGTAGAATTACTTATTCCTGAAGCATTTTTCATTGCCCATACTTTACTATTAAAGCTTACTACAGCATTGAAAGCATAATTACTACCACTTGACCATGCACTAATACTTGGACTAGCATTTAAAGTTGTTGAAGCCGCACTTGAGTAGTATAAGAATATACTTGAACCTGTTACTCCAGGACTACCTGCTGGACCTGTACTACCACTTGGACCTGCACTACCTGATGGGCCTGTAGGACCTGCACTACCGGATGGACCTGTCGGTCCTGCTGGACCTGCTCCGCCTGATGGACCTGGTGGGCCTGCTGGGCCTGCATCTCCATCTGGACCGTCTGGGCCTGTGCTACCTGTTGGACCTCCGGGTCCTGCACTACCTGTTGGACCTGCGGGACCTGTACTACCTGCAGGACCTGTTGGGCCGCCTGGTCCTGGTGAACCATCTGGGCCTGTAGGACCTGTAGCACCTGGTGGACCTGTTGGACCGCCCGGTCCTGGTGAACCGTCTGGGCCTGGAGGACCTACATTACCTGTGGGACCTGTATTACCTGTAGAACCTGTAGCTCCTTGGTCAACTCTTGCTATAGTAACGAAACTAGTATAAGTATTTTCTGCTCCTGCGTTTCGTTCTGCTGTTGTTGATGTAACAGTTGCTGTAATAACTACTGCAGCGTTACTGCCCATATTAGCTTTTGTAAGTACTCTAGTATCCCCACTGCCTGTTAGTGTAACTGAAGGGTCTGTTGTAAATTGTGGTGCAGCTGATAAGTTGTGTCTAGTTGCTGTCATTGATATAGTAGCAGGGCTTTGTATAGTTCCTGCTGTATTACCTTGAAAGACAGCAGCGTTAGACTCTAGTATTACGTCATATAGACTACTAGGTATAACTGTTGTTGCATTTGCTGAACCATGAAATGCAGAGTATAAAACTTTAACTTGATTACTACCACCTGATGTTAATACTACACTTTTTCCATGTCTTATCCAGTAGTATCTTTGCGCATTATCTTCTCCTACAGCATGTTGAAATACTTTTGTAGCTCCTGCTGTTTTGTGTAGTAGAGTTCTATTAGCAGAATTACTATTTAGACTTACCCATATTTCTGTGAACATGTTGTCTGTAAATGTAGTGTTATTACTCCAAGCTAAATCTATAGTACCAATTGCTTTTGCGGTTGCGGATAAGCTATTAGGTGCTCCTGGGGAAGCTTGAAGACCCTGCCTTTGGTCATTTCCTGATATGCTAGGAAGTGCTGGTTTTGATATAGTATAAAAACTATCATCGTATTCTGACGCTTGAATAGTAGCACTACAATCTTTTTGAAAGGATATAGTACTAATCCTAAATTTCTTTTCAGAAAAACCAAAACGGTCGTGGGTAAGACTTATTGTATCACCAGGAAGTAATAATAATGCTTTTGGCCCTACTTTGAAACTTACTGTCATTCCGTATCGTGATTTACGCAAGAAGTTTTCTACATTTATTCTGGCATTATAATAACTAGATACTGACGCTACATTAACTGTTCCACTCTTTACAATATTTTTATCTGCCCTTAAGTAATTTGAGTCATAGAAAGAAACTGATGTTCCTTTAAATTGGTTTCCAGGGTCTAGTATAGAAGAGCTTACTGTATTATATGATTTGGCAGGCCCTTTATCATCTACTTTTATGTTTCCTATTATATCTTCTTCTTTTATAACTCTTGGGTTAATTTCTGCACCTTTAGTGTACCCTGTATCACTAGCGGTAGCTATGTCTGACACGATAGCATCTGAGGTTACTTCTATTCTTAATGCATACTTACCTGTTTCATAAGATAGTAACCCATTAAATTGTTTTAAAAATCCATTTATATTTTCAAATACAGATTTAGAAGTGTCTACTGTACCTGCTAGCTGGTGCCTTGTTACGTTTCTTTGATGAGGAGAGTTCCACCCTAAATACCTCCAATACTTAACAAAGTCTGCGTCAAATAAACTATATCCAGTATCAAAACTTTTATTTGAAGCACTATATTCACAACAAGGGTTTAAATATCTTCCATCAGTTACTCTTGAAAAAGTAGCAGTAGTACTTGATATAGAACCATTAGTATTTAATTTATATAAAGGTATGCTAGTAATATGAGCCATGCCATTTTGAGTACCCGATGTATGCGTTGGTTTTGTACTTTTAGTTCCTGCTCCTGTTACTCTGTAGTACCCTGTAGCATCTCCTGTATATATAATATCTCCCACTTCATAAGAGTGAGAATTCTTCATAAAACTTTTAGTAAACTTTCCAAATACTTCTTGGAATTCTGTATAGTCTGTTCCTGCTGAATCTGTAAAATCTCCTTTAGACTTTACTAGCCCCATAGAAAGTACTGTTCCAGAAGTTGTTCCATCTGAAGTTAATGCGTATCTATCTCCTACTGTTGCTGTTTTACTACCAACTAATGTTTGAGTTCCTCTAACATCACAAGTTCTTGCTGCTGCTAAAAAGTCAGTCATTGATATATCAGTTTCTATACTAAGACCTTTACCATATGTTTTTGCAGTCATATAATCCAGTAGTTGTATTGCTGGATTTATACTTACTCTTTTATCATCTTGTGATATACCAGGCAATATTATATATGTAAATACTGCTCCATCCGATATAACTACATCATCTGGGTCAGGAGCTTCTCCTGCGTTCCAAGGTTGGGATATAGTAGCAACTCTTTCAGAGCCTAAGTAATCAGTAATACTTCTAGTATATACTGAAGCTTCTTTTACTCCTGTAGTAGTATTTGTTGTTGTTTTAGTTATTTGTATTTTTTGACCATTATAGTAGTCATCTGCACTACTAGCATTTGAAGCTAGTTTTATTCTATCCGTAGATACTATTGTCTTTGTTCCTGCTGCAACTCCATCTGAATTTCCACCTGTATGCGTACCTGTAGTTCCACTAAAATCTAGTCCGAAAGTTTTTTCAAAATAAGATTCATTGTCATCTACAAAGAAGAAATTAAAGAAGTTTGAAAAATCTAAAAAGCCCCCTGATAGCCAGTCTGGATTAGTGCCCGTGGCAACGGTCATAGGATTTCCTGAAGGGGCACTTACTGTAACATCTATGCTTAAAGTAGCAGGTACTGTTCCTGAGTGTTCTACATTATTATATGTTACCATGTCCCATCTATTTGTTCCATCTGTCATGTAAAAAGCAGTAATAGCTGGAATGCCATTAATATACCCTAAGTCTGGAGCATCGCTATATCTAAATCTAGTTCTTACATTTTTATTGGAGTCTACAAAAGTCCACTTATCTATTATAAAAACATTTGCATTTATAGTAGCATTTGTATCTGTTCTTTTTAATGTTACTACATCTCCAACTTTAAAGTTAGTAGCTGCTTGACTTCCTGCACCTGAATGGTCATAACTATAATCATAGTTGTATGATTGTATTTCTTTACCTCTCACAACATATTCTATTTCAGGTACTGTTGTTGCATCTTCTGAAATTTCGCAATCTAATACTACATATGCTGTATCTAATAATCTATGATTTGGACTCCAGTATTCGAAGTCTCCTGTAAAGTAGTCTTGTTGTCTTTTAAATTTAGGGCTTTGAGCTATAGATACTAAAGTGTCATTTGCTCTTTGGTCTGGTTTACCTGTATGTAATGTTAGTTGCATACTATTTGGATTACTTAAAGTTATTGTTTCTTCATGAATAACTCCAGAACCATTAGCATCTGTTGCTGTTACAGATAGACCAGATACCTCAGAATTAGGAGTATAGTATCCACCTAAAAATTCTTCTATGTATTCATCTTCTGCTTGCCAACCTGCTTTACCATACCCCATAAAGCCATTAGCATAATTATAATTAGTAGCTGTTGAGCCACTGACTCCAGTACCTGATTTTTTTATACCACCAAGTGTAGTTCCTAAGTCTTGTCTACCTCTACAGAATACTGAAACATTTTCTTTTGCTGCTCCACTACTGTCGTTTCTATCATCTGAATCTTCTTTATTAATACACACTAAAGGACTACCATCTACATATATATCAAATAACCCAGCAATTTCTCCTTCTGATATTGCGTAGGCTATGTATATATTATTAGGGTCATTTGATTTTGTATCTACAAATATAGGTTTACCCGCTACTCTGTCTACACCATATACTACAGGTAAGAAAGCAGATTGTAAAGAGAAGTTGAGGTTTACATCATTTTCTACTTGAACGTCTTCCATATAAGAAGTCATTTTTACTTTACCATACCACTTCTTCTTCATCTTATATCTTTGTTCTTGTTCTATAGAAGTATAAGTAGCTAAAATATTAGTTGTTTGTTCCGCGTGCATAAAGCCTAAATCATTTGCATACTCAGGTCTTATTGCTGCAAGAGGTTGTCCTCTATTATTTGCATCTGCAGCTCTATGAATTTTATCATTAGACATTCTGCCTTGTACAGCAGCAAAGTCTCCCCAATGACTTGTTAAAGACCAATTAACTTTTAAGTCTGCTCCAGGGCTATCACTTATAGAAGTTGCATTGATTATTCCTTTAAATATCATTACAGGACTTCCTACGACTTCTCCTGAATCTACATCTAAGAAAGCTTTATATACAAAGACTTCTCTATTATGATAAGATTTTAAAGAACCATCATTAATTTCACCTAGTGGACCTTTTAGTTCATCAGAGGCTAGTGTTATTGTTATTTCAGTACCCGCGCTTTGGTTTACCATAATTTGGTCTAAATCTGTAATAACAAGAACAGTATTATTAGTTTTCATTCCAGATATTCTATACAGTCTACCATTCATTGTTCCACCAGTAACTAGTATTTTGTCTCCTTCTCTGAAACCCTCTTGTACCATATCTATATGAGAAGGAACTGTAATAGTACTTGCACTTGCACTTGCAGTTATCTGATTACTAACTACTTTACTATTAAGAGCTTCTGCTGAAAATGTTAAGTTTAACCCTGAAGCCCTAGCTTCTACTGTTTCTGAATAAGTTCCTACTTCTAATATCTTGTCAGCTATATAAATTTGGCTTCCATTTGAATTACCATCTATATTTTTACTTTGGTCATCAAATGATATATTATGAGTGCAGTCAGTATAGTATGCATATCTAATTGCATCAGTACTAAACTTTCCATTTATTAAAGCTTGGCTTGGTCTTTCAAACTTAATTAAATGACAATACTGAAACGGCTCATTATTTATAAGTAATTTTTTTAAATTAGTGGATAGTAGTCTTTCTGCCATGTTATGCCTGTGCTTCTTCTAAATTGAGTGAAAATTGGTATAAGTTATTAGTACCAAGTTCGTATGATTGAACATCATTTTTTAATATAACTCTTATTAAGGGTTGATAGTAATCTATGCCAGCTCCTGAAGAAACTGAGCGTTGTAGACTAGGAGTAAAATATATAATTCTTTGAGCAGTAGTAGGTTGAGAGTGTAGCCCTGAATGATAATCAGCATTAGTCATCACACGTGTAACTCTGTATGCTTTAGTATGTAAACTATCATTTGTATCTGTTATAGTAAACATATCTCCTGGTTGAGGGGTTGTTGTTTGAGTAGTGCTATGTCCTGCTTGTAACATAAATTCACCACCTTGATTTATTGCTGTTCCTGCTGTAGGGGTATTACTCTGCGTATGTGAAGCAAAAGCTGCATTTCTAGAAGTATATTGATTAGGTAGTTGTACAAAGAAAGGTTTTAGTCTACCTCTTTGTGCTAGTAAGAAGTTGTATATTGGTTCAAACTGGTCTCTAGTCATTGGATTATAACTTATGTTTATATTCCATTTATGTCCTGCCGCAGACCTTGTTATTACACGTCCACTATTTGTTCTTGATACTTGTATAGGAGACTCTGAACTAAAGCTTAAAGAGGAAAAGCCTACTCCATTAGTACCAGATGATTGTCCTCCAATTCCTATTGCATTATTAGGGTCGGGTAAAATATTTTGAAAACTTGTATAGGCTCCCATTATGAATAAGCTCCTGTGTCAACGGTTTCCATGAATTCTTCTCCATGTTCATTTGCTGCTTGTCTAATCATTCCAATTATATTTCCTCTTTGTGTTGATAGTAGTTGTTCTACTCCTGCTGCATCTACTGCGTTAATTGTAAAGTTTACATTTGATGTTCCACCACCTATTTTACTGTTTGGTGTTACTGACATAGGTCCTAAAGGAGCTATTACTTCAGGCCCTCTTTCTCCTACTAATATTTCTCCACCCGAAGCATAGGATTTTAATCCTGAAGCTGCAGGTCTAAAGTTATTTGCATTTGACCCAATGCCTTGTTCACCTCTTAAATAACTAGTCTCTCCTGCTGTTGCTGACTTAGCAACATCTACTTTATTGTTTCTTTTTCCAACAGCTATAGTTGAAGGTACTGAAGCTCCTGAAGAGCCTCCTCCTTGATAAGTCATTCCTTTAATTATTTTAACTTGTGCCATACCTAGTCCAGCTGCCATAGTAGCCATTATAGCACTCCATGGTAATCCTGGAGGTCCTACAAGTGCTGAAGATACTGAAGCTGCTGTTGACATGATAGCTTGTGCTAACATTAATTTTTTGTTTTGATTGAAAGATTTTCTTTTGATATCGTCTTTTCTTTTTTCCATAGCTGCTATTTTTGCTAAAGAGCCTTTTGACTTGCCGTCTCTTTTCTTTTCGGCTTCTATCATTTTATCTATTTCGCCAGTTGCTTGTTTTGCTGCTGCTGCCTGTACTGCCATTACTTGTCCTATAGCTGCTGCTGCTCCTGCTGATACTGCTGCTATTTTACCCATACCTCCTTCTGCTTTACCAAAAGCTGCTGCTGCATTTTGTCCTATATCTACAAAGCCTGCTCCTGCTGTAGCTAAAGCACTTAGTAGTATTCCATCGTCTCCTAAAGTATTTTGAATGTTTGATGCCATTTGTAACATTGATTCTTCTACAAGATTTATTTCTGCAGCTGCAATAGCAGCTTTACCTTTTGCATTATCCATAGCGGGGTCATCTGCAGCTGCCGATATAAGGTCTCTACTATTGTTTAAGGTCTGAGAACTTTCACCCACAGAAGCACCTTTAATTTTTCCTAGAGCTCCTAATATTTTATTTACATAAGCTCCTCCCTCATTAGTAAAGGTTTGTGTTATAAGTTTTGCTGTATTTACAGCATTAGTAGAAGTATCTTCTCTATCTTTTTTTAATAATTTTCTTTCTTCCTTTAATTCTTCGAACTGCTTCATACGTAATATTTGTTCAGCAGGGTCTCCAGGTAACATTAGCTTTCTGGAAAGAGCAGCCATTTCTGCTGCTTTTTGAGCATCTAAAAGTTTATATTCTTCGTCTAGTATTTGGAATTTTATCCCAGCTATTATTTTTTCTTCGCTTTCTCTATTTTTTGCTGTTTTCTTTCTTGCAGTTTCTTCGTTTTGTAGAGCTGTTATTACATCACTGCCACTTAAAGCTGTTCTTCCTGTTTGGCCAAAAGATTCTAATTTTAACGTATTATTAGCTTCTACTGCTTTTGCTTTATTTAATTTGTCTTGTATTTCCAAACTTTTTAAAGCTAACGTTGCTCGTTGTTGTTCTATTTTTAAACTATCTAAATTACCCTGCAAAGTATTCTCTACTATTAGTTGTTGAGTTTTTAGATGTTCATTAATTGCTCCCAGCACTTGTGATTGGTTTAAAAATTTAGTATCATGCTGACCCATAATTTCATCAATACTTTTCATTGTAGCTAATTCAGCTACTCTTTGGTTAGTTAGTTTTAAGTTATTTGCTCCATTATCACTAGCAATCTTTTGTAATTCTAGTGCTAAGTTTCTTTGTTTGCTCCTTATGTCAAGTCCTTCTTGAAACATAAAGTTTGAATTTTTTATACTATTTGCAAATATTTTTTCTTCTTTAGCAAGTAAACCCATTTCTATTTTATTCATTACTAATGCTTTTTGTTGTTCCATGAACTGTTCTTTGGTTAACTTTAATACTGCTCTTCTTTTTTTACCATCTCTGTCTGTTTGTTTCTCTATTTTTTCAAGCATTATTAAGTGTTCTTTAGACATCATAGCAGCTATAGGACTAGTATATAATCCTGTCTTATCATCTTTATTTAGAAGCTCTTCAAAAGTATTATTTATATCAAAGGCTGATAAATAAGCACTGCTTAAAGCTGCATCCATTTGTCTAAAACTAGCAACTACTGGGTCTACATCAGTTTTTATAATAAATTGGTCTCTAAAAGTTGCCATTGAGTCTTTAGCTCCTTTTACTGCACTATTTAAAGTATTTTGAGCGTCTAAAAGCACAGGAGCTACCTCATTTATTTCTCTTACTATTTCTGAAACAGCTTTTCCACTCTTTCTACCTTCTTCTATTATACCACCTATTTCCATAGATACAAGGCCTTTATTAGCTTCACTAGTTAGGCCTTCTACAAAAGCTTCCATTGTATTCATTTGTTCTTCTGTATACGCTTTGGCTCCAGTTATTGAGTTTCTCATAACTCCATCAACATTTTCAAATACTGCTCCATCGTCCCAATGATTGGCTAAAGCTAGTGCTGCGTCTGCCATTTCTACTAAAGCTGATGATGTAGCAGCTATTTCATTAGACATAGCTAAAGCACCTTCTCTAGCTAGTGTAAAGTTTAAGCCTTCCATTCTTTCTCTAGCTTTTTTCATTGTATCGCCAAATACACTCATAGCTTCGTTAGCGGCTTTAGTAGTCTCTTTTACTTTTTTTGATTCTTCACTAAAGAAACCAAACTTTTTAGCAAGACCAACTACTAAAGGAGCTAAAAATGCAAAGGCTGCTAAATAAGGAGCAATTACCATCATTAATCTTGACATTGCTGTTTGTAATGCTACAGCTGCACCTGCTGCGAATAACATTGATTTTTGCATGAAACCAAAACTAACACCTGCTGCTTTTGCCGATACACTTGCAGCAGTTACAGTTGCACCTAAGTTTCTCATAGCAAAAGTAAACCCTTGAGTTTCTGCTGAAGCAGCAACAGCTGCTAAACCTGTAGCCCTTATTTCTTTTTGTATTAATCTTGTATTAATTAAGTCTGCTTTTTGACCTGTTTTTACTTTTAACGCAGGTTGATTTTTTATATCTTTTATTTCACCTTCTATTTTTTTAATCTTTTTTAAATCTTTAATTTCCTCATCTATTGCTGCTTGCTCTGCGGTAATTTGAGCTTTAGTATTTTTTCTTATTGATTTATTTAATACTTCTCTTTTGTTTATTAAAGCTGTTATTTTTTCTTCACTTGTACCAGCGTTTGCTAATTGACTGTTTGCATCAGCAAGAGCTTTCCCTCTACCTTTATAACCTTCTGTATTAGTTTTAGCAGCCATTGCATTTTTAGCGTTTAGTAAAGCAGCTTCTTGCTCCATTAGATTTACGTGTTTGACTTGTCCTATTCTTTCGTCCATTGCTTTAGTGTGTGCAGCTGCAGCACTTTTAGCAGCCATTGCATTAGCTTCTAAACTTACAGTGAAAGAACTCATTGCAGGAACAACTAATCTCATTAGAGCAAAGGCTATTCCAGCAAATACAGTTCCTAGTAATACTTTATTTTCAGCCAATAGATTTACTACAAAACTAATTGCAGGTCCGACTGTTTGTAGTATGCTTTGAGCCATGTCAGCAAAAGAAGCTGCTAGCTTAGAATAAGGGTCTGTTTCAATATCTGCAAAATCTCCGAATTTTTCAGTACCTTGAGCTAAGGCTTCAGTTGCAAAAGCTTGTCTTTTTTGGAATTCTGTTAGGTCGGCTGCAGCTAATCCTAACCCAGAAGCGTATTTTGCTGCTGCTTCGTTTACACGAACAAATAGTCCAATTTCATCTAGTAGTTCTGGCTCTACTTTAATAACACCTCTAAAGATTCTATCTAAAGCATCTCCCATAGGTCTACCTAAAGATACCGCTGCATTTCTTGCAACTTCACCTAGTTCAGAAATTGTACTAGTATCAAATCCAGCACTCATAGCTAATGAAGTTGACCTTAAAGATTCTGCAAAATCTAAACCGAAACCTGAAGCTTCTTGTAAGTCTCTTGCTACTTTACGTATAGATTGTCCAGAAACTACTTCTAATTGAGTCATTGACTCTGTTAGTGTGGTTATCTGAGCAGAACGAGATAGTATACCAAAAGCAGCACTAAGTGCAAAAACGTTAGCTGCTAATAATGCATAAGCTCTTACTAGACCACCAGAGCCTCCTCCTCCATCAATGCTTTGTTGCATTTTAGAGAAGTTTTTAGTAGAATTTGACGATATACCTGCCGCACCTTTTTCCCTACGATTGTAGGAATCACGTGTTTTTGATAGCTTTTTTGTGGACTTGTCAGCCCTATCCGTTGACTTTGTTAAATCATCGGTTTGTTTCTGAGTTATTTTTACACCCTTTGCGGTTGCTACTATCTCAAATACTACTTTATCATTTGCCATATATTTTTACTTTCTTTTTATTTTATCATACTCAGCTTTAATTGCTTTTTGTGATTCTTCTAATGTTCTTGAATCAAGAAGTATTAGTAATTCGAATATCCAGTCTTTTTCTATTTGTTCTTTTATTTGATAACTTTCAAGTAGTGGTTCTAATAAAGTATAATCTTTACCAGTATAGCCTATTTCAGGCATTACTTTACTACCTAAGGTATGAAATATGTTTATAGCGTTGTGAACTGATAGTGGGAAATCTTCCCAATCTGGAGGGCATTTATCCCAATCTATCTCTTCATTCATTTGCTCGACCATACGTAAGTACTGGTCTTTATTCATACCTAGTCTTTCGTGGTCAAGAAACGTCGCTAACTTCTTCTTTATTTTTTCCTTTGCTTCCTGTACGAAAATTTTCTAAGTCAAAGACTACCTCATTGAGCCAGTTATCAAACTCAGATGAGTTTTCTACTAGTTGTAGAGCGTTGTCTTCTGAAAAGTCTAATTCAGTTGTTGCATCTTGATTTTTTAAATCTACTAGTAGTAAATCTTCTAAATAACCAAGCTGAAGTCCTTTCCAACCTTTTACGGTTAGTTGACTAAATTCTTTTACAAACTTTTCATCGTCTAAGCTTTCTTCAAAAGCTCTGGTTTTTCTGTTAAATTTATTTTGTGTGCATTTTTTTCGTAATGCTACGAGTTCTTTTCGGGATAGGTTTGCTAGTTCGACTTCAAATCCGTCGAGTCCAGGAAATTCTACCCAGGTTGTTTTACTGTCAACCAATAGGCTTTTAAGTTCCATGTTTTATATTCTCCTATGAATATGTTGATATTTGAGTTGCTATAGTAGTATCGCTTACAGAACGGAAGTCATAAGTTTGAGTGTATATATTACCAGCTGTCATTCTAGCTGTATACATACATGGATTTAAAGTTATTTTCCAAAAATCACTATTATTACTTGCTTTCTTTCCTGTTATAATCATATTACTATTAGTACTAAAATCATCAAATTGTGTTATATTATTATCAGTTTGGTATTGTTGAATGTTCCCCGAGACCATTCTATTCGTTACCGTATACGCACTTGGAAACATAGCATTACTAGAATTAGTAACTGATAAGCTGCTATGTAAGGTTTCAAATGGTGTCCATTCTATATCATTTTGTATCTGTACGACTACACTTAGTATGCTATTCATACTTAAGCTATCTATTGATACTGCTGGATATACTAGTAGTGGAGTTCTTGTGGAAGATTCAGATTGAAGACTTCCAGGTATGGTATAACTTGCATTACCTACTCTACTTAATTTAATTCCTTGTCCTTCAACATCTACCGTAAACTGTTCTCTTGGGTTAAGAGAAAAGGTGGCATTTGTTATAACGCAGCTTGCTACTTTAAAGGTAGCGCTTCCAGTCTGAACATACATATCAAATGCTTTTAGTTGTTGTGTTTCTATATCAGAATCACTTGTAGCAACTAAATCTGCTATGAGGTCCATGACCAAAGACTCGTCTTTCTCTGCTGTTAGAGGTACTCCGAAATTAAAAGAAGCCGGGTTGGCTTTGTTAATTATTGTTCCTTCTGCCATTTTTGATTGAGTGTGCAAAGTCTTTACTGGGTACGACTCTTCCGCAAATGATTGAGAAAAGTTCAAGGCGGTATTAGTATATATTCTATACTTGTTACCGCCATAAACTATAAATAGCTTACTCTCCTTGAGAAAACTATGTGACATTTATACTTAAACTACTCTTGTAGAAGCCTCGTTATACCCTGCCTGAGTATGCGTAGTAGCGCCTAAGTATTTTACTTTTATTTCATCTTTTGTAAGTAAAGATGTTCCTTGAGCTGCAAATTCTAGAGAAGCTGAGATTAAATCTCCTACTTCAATAGTAGGTACGGATAAATGACATCTTGGCATATTAAATTCAACACCTGGTGCTGTAAAGTCATTTGCCTGCATTGCGTCATTATCTGCTCCAACTGCTCCTGATACACCCATAAATAACCTCATGTCAAATGTGTTAGATACTAAGTCAGAAGCTGCTGATAAGTCTGTTAATAAAGTATTAGAACCATTAGCTTTGGTATCAAGGTACATGGTTAAAGAACCACTAATAACCCTAGCACCTGTAAATGAGCCAATAGGCTTATCTACAACACCAATAGTTTCTGGTGTTACATAAGTAACATTGTTTGCGATAGTTATAGAACCACCTGTGATGTTGATATCATAAGTTTTATTGTCTAAACCACCTGAAGCTGCTCCACCACCCTGTACATCGGCATCAAGATACAAACTTGAAAGTTTATTTCTTAAGTAATCTGCGTCACTTGGGCCAGTTGCATCAGCATAATTAAATGTTTCTGCATGAGTATCTACATTAGAACTCGTTGGTGTTGCTTCTGAAGTACCCTGAATAATATGTTTAGAAGGGTCTTCTATAGCTTCTCCGATTTGGTCAATAGTAGTAGCATTACCAGACCATGAAATCTGAGCTATACCATCGATTGAAAAATCGATTTCTGCTTGGTTAATTTGTGCTTCGTTTAACCTGTAAGTTGTATTTTCTAGTGCAAAATACAAGTTTAGTTTCATAAGTTCATGGACATTTGATTCTTCAAAGTCACATAATGCACCTGTTGCTGCATCTGTTCCTGTGTCTACTGCTGAACCAGAACCATCTGATAATCCTGTACCAGCTAAAGCTGACCATAGAATATTTTCTACCATATCAAAAGTTCCGTTTGCTCTCCAACTTAAGTCACCATGTTTGAAAGGTCTTACATATGTTGCAAAAGACCATTCTGCTGGTGGTAAAGAGTCATTAAATCTTTTTGAACCCCTGTTTGGTGTAGAACCTGCTTCACTAATTGTTACATCAGTAGAATCACTTCCCTGTGAGAAGCTGTATCCGTCTAAGACACCAATTCTAAATGTATTACAAGTAGCTTCGTTTCCTTTGAACCTTCCTGTTCCTATTCTTGTACCATCTGTTGTTGTTGTACCTGCGACTGAATCGACAGTTACTACTAGTCCTGATGCTCCAGAATTATTTGTTCCTGCGTAGTTTTCTACAGCAGTTTCTGTTGCAGTTTCGTCTACGACGAACGCTGCTCCCCTAAAGTTATTAGGGATACCAATAGTAGCAACCGGTCCAGTTGAACTGCCACCTGTAATGCTAAGAACTATACACTTAAAGCCAGTACCGCTACTAGAAGTTGTTCCTAGTGTTACGATATCGCCTACAGCATATCCTGTTCCCGCAGTAGTTACGTGTGCAGTTTTCACTCCACCAGTAGCACCAACTCCATTTACTGAGCTGACGAATACTTTGGTATTTCTCGATAGATTTAAAGCCATTTGCTTTCTCCTATTATTTTACTTTGAAAGTACTTAGCTAGACGTTTATCTGCTTGTAATTTCGTTTTAATACCTACACGATAGTGTCATTTCTCCGATTCCTAGTGGTTTTAAAACACCTTCATCTGTGGACATTGAACTTACCGTTAAGGAAGTTGTTGTTAATGCTGGACTTACAGTATCGTCGTAAGTCAGCATATCATTATCGTCTACTACTCTTTCAATGTCTTCCATTAAAAGAGACAAGACTTCCTGTGGGTCTTCTTGGTTTTCGACATAAACTCTTATATCTAAAGTCAAAAATCTCCATTTGAAACCTCCTGGTTGATACTGTCTAGTTTCATCTCCAGCTACCACGCATAATTTCGGGAACTCTTGGATTTCATCTAAAAAGACCATACCTCCATGGCAGTTTTCAAAAATGTTTGAATTGAAGGGGTGATTCCCATCAATTAATTGTAGTTTTTTTACTAGTGCTTCTACGACTTTACTTCTTGCTGTTCTATATGTATTAGTCATTATACTCTCCTAGTAGTTAAATTAGTTAATTTAAACATTTCTAGTGCTAATCCTCGAATACTTTTTGAAATTAAAGGTTTTGGATTATAGCCACTAGGCCATTTTCTTTTTCCTGTATTTTCAAAAGTTTCATAAGGGTCTAGTCTATATGTATATTTAACTAGTAATGTTTTTGCTGCGGGAGTAATGCTTTCAATTAAAGCCGAATTACTAAATCTGCCTGTTATATTATTCAGCGCAGGTCTTCCCATGTTTCTTCTTATTTGCGCAGGTAACCTTTTGTTAATTGCGGCTTTTATTTTTACAGTTGCTGCCATACTGGTGGCAAACTCTTCAGGACTAACTGTATCTCCTTTTTCTTTATCTGCTTTTTTAGGCTTAGGAGTAACCACAGCCATGTCTTTATCTAAACTAAAAGAAGTGCTTCCTCCCATAGAGTTTATTACTTTTTCTTTCTTACTTGTTCTACGACTTTTCTTTACTTTGCTAATTACTGGTTTATATCTTGTTAAATTAACAGCTGTTTTTGATTTATATGCTTTTCTTTTAATTGGAGTATTCACAATCATATCTCCTACCATATCTATCATACTTGGGGAGCCTTTTCTATTTACAATAGTATTAGCGCCTTGTCCGTCAGCAAAGATTTCTAAAATCTCTCTCATTACTTCATCAACCTCTTTTTGAGCGTCGATTTCTGTTTTCTTATTTTCTCCTCTGTTTTTATCAGCAGATTCTAGTACATAAGATTGTTCTTCTTTAAACTCCAAGATTCCGGATTTTTCATTTATCTTCCAAGTTACATTTATATTAAATTCAAGGCTAAGTATTCTATCTCTTACTTGTCTAAGTTTTGATTTTTCTGTCTCAGTTATGTTGTCCATATCCAACATACCATCTATTATACCAACTCCAAGTTCTGCTTTTCCTACAGAGCCTATAGCCTCGACGTGTCCTATATCTACTAGCTGTCTTAAATCACCAGTTTTTTGTTCTGTTTTATTAGTTTCGCCTTCACCTATATTTCTTGTATATCCTTGAAATAATTTTTCATATTTTGGTTTGTTTATTACTTCTTTCCAAATCTTTGCATTATTTCTTTTAAATATTTTAAAGTTATCAGATACTCCAGATTTATTTCCACCACCTTTCTTACCTTTTCTTGAGCCTCCTGTACCTACAGATATTTTAAATACTACTCTACTTTTTGTATTTGTTTCTGTTGTAAGTTGAGCTCTTCCTGAACCTATTGGGTCTGTTATTATTGTTGGACCAGTACCCTGCCCTTTTGATGCAATTTTAAACCAAGAGTCCATAACATCATTAGTAATATCATTAAACATACTCCTAACTGTTTCATTAGGCTCTTTGTCATTTGTTTTTTTCCACTGACCTAATATTTGATTATATAATTCGGCTCTATCTATTGTACATTTACAAGGTTGACTATTGTAATACTTATCTAGTGTTGTTCTGCTACCAGCCTTAAGTAGTTTATATAAGTCATTTATATAAGCATTTTGTGATGCTGTTGACACTAGCTATGAATTTTATACATATCTAATATTCTTTTGATATGGTCTGGGAATCCTATATTACCTGCTAAACTTGAAGATAGTGGATTTTCTACTGTAGCTCCTGATATAGACATTCTTTCTTTTCTTTCATCTTTCATGTAGTATTTAATTAAATCATACACTGCTAGTCTTAAATCTTGAGGAGTACTTGTATAGCCTGCTTTATAAGTAATCTTTACTGATTTTACACCCTTGGCCCAGTACTTATTACCTGTACTATTTGTTCTTGTTATACTATCTGATTCATCATTAACAACATATTCATATTTACCACTACTGTCAGAATTTTCTGTAATTAGTGTAACGTATGCTTCTGCTTGACTTGTTCTTTCTTGTACTGATACTACTTGTATCAAAGGAGATTCTTCTAGTATTATAGTTTCTACTATTGAATCTTTTATTGTTTTATACTCTACTTTGTTAGTGCTAGCGTAGTCTATAAGACTAGTACCGCAATAACTTTTGACGAGTTGGGAAACACTGTCGATTACTACATTTATACGTGCGTCATGCTCTAGACTTTTTAGTCCTGCAAAATCTTTGTATTGTTGTAATGTAACTAAATCTGCCATATATTTTCCTATAAAAAGTGTGGTGGAGTTGCCCCCACCACGGGATTTCTAAAAGTATTAACTACCTTTATACTGAAG
>JGI24004J15324_10000433_pt1 | contig 17151 bp, 18 predicted proteins | sample LinPmetageLP32_FD_15324 | JGI IMG/M metagenome (IMG submission 15324)
ATATACTCTCAAATTAAACGACAGAGGCATGTCTTTGGTATAGCTGTAGTCAAGGATGCTACTGATGCTATAGGCTCTCCAGTAGATGATTTTGAGATGCCTGTTTTACTTGAAACAGATAGTAAAGTATCTTTCAAGAACATGGGAGAGCCTTTCAATAAGCTTGCATCTATGCAGCATCTACCTATACAGCATCTTATATCTTTCGGTACAGAAGAAAAAGATAAAGTATCAGGTGGCACTTACTTTGTTATAACTGCAAAGTTAGACAACAAGTCCATTGATGTTACAGTCGATGACCAAGTAGTGCTACAAAACTTCTTGGATTGGATTGCAGCTTTTAATACTTGGGTATCGGATACGCATCACGCTAATCTGAAGGACACGATGCCTGAAGATGACAANGACTTGATAGACCAATTNATAGATACCAATGAACTAGAAGGAGTATAATGGTATGAACCATCCTGCTGAACTGGCGATTAGAGCATATTTAAGTAAAGCTGTAAAAGGTGAAGGAACTATCTCTGAGGATAACTTAGAGCAAATAGCTTCTGATGTTAAATCTGCACTAAAACGCCAGTTTGCAGGTCCACCTAGAGAAGAGTTTAGATTGCGTATGTCTAACTTAGGTAGACCTACATGCCAACTATGGTACGATAAAAACAAACCAGAAGTAGCTGAACCTTTCCCATCTAATTTCTTAATGAATATGGTCTTAGGCGATTTAGTAGAAGCTGTATTCAAAGGGTTGTTAAGAGAAGCTAACGTAGAGTTTAATGACGCTACAAAAGTAAGTCTTAAAGTAGGAGACACAGAAATAAAAGGAGAGTGTGATTTAACTATAGGTAACACAGTAGATGATATAAAGTCTGCTTCACCTTGGAGTTATAAAAATAAATTTGAATCTTACGGTGCTTTATCTAGTGAAGATAGTTTCGGTTACGTGTCTCAACTTGCAGGGTACGCTCAAGGATTAGGTGTAGATGTAGGTGGATGGTGGGTAGTCAACAAAGGAAACGGAGACTTTAAGTACGTATCCGCACAAGATATGGATATAAAAGAAGTCAACAGTAGAATAAAAAATACTGTAGACTATATAAATAAAGATAAACCGTTTAAGCGTTGTTACGAAGCTCAACCTGAGACATATAGAAAAGTAGCATCAGGTAATTATGTTTTACCTAGAGGTTGTACTTTCTGTAAGTATAAGAAAGATTGTTGGGACACGCTACAAGAACTTCCATCACTTGTATCTAACGCCAAAGAGCCACCTATGGTTCAGTATGTATCATTGGCTGAACCTGATGGTGTATAAACGACACAATAAGTCTAGGTATCGCAGCGGTCTAGAGATGAATGTTGCGTTATTTCTAAAAGATAAACAGAAAAAAGTCAGGTATGAAGCCTTGAAAATAGAGTGGGAAGACCTCAGATATAGAACTTACACACCTGACTTTGTTTTAGATAACGGAATTATAATAGAAACGAAAGGATTCTTTGATACAGAAGATAGGTACAAGCACATAGAAATTAAAAAACAACACCCTGAATTAGATATTCGATTTGTTTTTAGTAACGTAAGAAACAAATTGTACAAAGGTTCTAAGACTACCTATGAAGATTGGTGTGAACAAAAAGGTTTCTTGTGTGCTCACAGAATAATACCACAAAAATGGTTGACATCTAAAGGAAATGAGATAAAACTACAGGTTATTCCACTTAAAACTCCTAGAAAGGATTTAANAACATGAACATCAATGACCAAGATTATGCACTNGTATTTACTTTACANAAAGANAACAAGAACAAATGGATGGGAGATATAGATGGNAATATAGTAATATCTGAAAAAAATAAAGATAGTGCAGATACTCAAGACATGATGATGAATATGCTTACTTTGCTATCTACCTGTGTTAAGTTATTAGAAACAGACAAAGACTTTATTCAAAAAGTATGGGAAACTAGAGATGAATTAGATATGGATATAAACATAAGAGAACCTGATGTATTTAGTTCAATAAAACAACTTGACATGTTGGAAACTTTAGTAGAGGATAAACCTAACGTCATACAGACAGATGGCAATGTAATAAAATTTAATTTTACTAAAGGGAGATAAGATGAACAATGTATGGGCTAAAGAAAACTGTGCTAAATGCGGTTGCCTACTAGACGATGATTTGAATTGTGCAGAATGTGAAATATGTAATACTGTTGTAGGTACAGATATGGTTAATAGTCCACCACATTATAATACAGTAGGTATAGAGTGCATCGAAGCAATGAAAGCTATGTCTTATGGTGCAATCTTACCTTCTAGTCACGCACATTATTGTTGGCAAAATGCATTCAAGTATATATGGAGACACCCATATAAAGGTACGGCACTAGAAGACTTAAAGAAATGTGAATATTATTTAAAGAGGTTAATAAATGAATATGATGAAAATGGTAAATAGAGAAGGCATAGTCGAAGAGTTTCATAATAAGTTTAAACATCCTATAGATGAACCTTGGACGAGTAAGTTACTAGAACTGAGACTTAATCTAATACGAGAAGAGTCTCAAGAAGTAATGGAAGAATTAGTAAACATGATTATGGATGTAGAAAGAGGTGCATCTGTAACAGCAGTAAGTAGAGGAAGGCTACTTAAAGAACTGTGTGATTTACAATATGTCTTATCTGGAACAGCAGTGTCACTAGGTTTAAACATTGAAGTAGCTTTTAATAGAGTACACGATAGTAACATGTCTAAGCTAGGAGAGGATGGTAAGCCAGTATATAGAGAAGATGGTAAAATAATAAAAGGTAAAAATTACAGACCACCAAACTTAGGAGATTTAGTAGCATGATATTTAGGGTATTCACAGTGTTAAATGTAGACGAAGAAGAAAACATACTACCTATAGACGAAGATGGTTATTGTGAATGCATACAAGAGTTGCTAGAGAACTTAATATACGATGTAGATGGAATTAAAATTAAAAACATAAAGGTCACAAAAGATGAATAACATGCTACCAACAGACTATCAAAACTTTATAGCTACGTCACGATACGCTAGATGGCTAGACGATGAAGGAAGAAGAGAAACATGGAGTGAGACTGTATCTCGTTATGTAAACTACATGGATAATAAAGTAAACTTTTCCAAGGAAGACAAAGCTGACATTGAGCAATCTATCTTAGGGCTAGAGGTTATGCCNAGTATGAGAGCNTTGATGAGTGCAGGTACAGCTTTGGAAAGAGACAACACGGCAGGGTATAACTGTAGTTACTTACCTGTAGATGACCCTAAGTCTTTTGATGAGGCTATGTATATTCTACTCTGTGGTACAGGTGTAGGCTTCTCAGTTGAGCGTCAATACATTGACAAGCTACCTGAGATACCAGAGAAGATGTTCAAAAGCGACACTATAATAGTCGTTAAGGACAGCAAGGAAGGTTGGGCTAAGTCACTACGTATGCTGATAGCGTTACTGTACGCAGGAGAGATACCCTCTTACGATGTCAGTAAAGTTAGACCTGCAGGAGCTAGGCTTAAAACATTTGGCGGTAGAGCCAGTGGACCTGCACCTCTCGTAGACCTGTTTAAGTTTACTATCAACCTGTTCAACAACAATGCAGGTAAGAAGCTTACAAGCTATGACTGTCATTCTCTTATGTGTAAGATAGGTGAGGTTGTAGTCGTAGGTGGTGTACGTAGGTCAGCTATGATTAGCTTGAGCAACCTCTCAGACATACGAATGCGACAAGCTAAGTCAGGACAATGGTGGGATACTGCACCTCATATGGCACTCTCTAACAACTCTGTTAGCTACACAGACAAGCCTGATGCAGAGACATTCATGCGTGAGTGGACATCTCTGATTGAGTCTAAGTCTGGTGAGCGAGGTATCTTCAATAGGGTAGCAGCTAAGAAACAGGCTGCTAAGAATGGAAGGAGAGATGCGGAACATGAGTTTGGTTGCAATCCATGTTCTGAAATAATATTACGTCCATACCAATTTTGTAATCTTACTGAGGTAATCATTAGAGCTACAGATACATTGGCTGACTTAAAACGTAAGGTACGTATAGCTACTATCTTGGGTACAGCACAAGCTACACTCACTAGATTTCCTTATCTACGTAAAATATGGAGTGCAAACACAGAAGAAGAAAGACTGTTAGGTGTATCTCTTACAGGTATAATGGACAATCAACTAACGAATGGCAATCAAGAGTTCCTATCATACGAAGGAAAGTTGAGTACTATACTACCTGCTTTAAAACAAGAAGCTATAGATACAAATAAAAAGTACGCTAAGAAGTGGAATATACCTCAATCTACAGCTATCACTTGCGTCAAACCTAGTGGCACAGTATCACAACTATGTGACAGTGCAAGTGGCATACACGCTAGACACAGTGAGTATTACATTAGAACTGTGCGAGGTGATAACAAAGACCCACTCACTAACTTTATGATTGACCAAGGTATACCTAGTGAGCCTGACGTAATGAAACCTGACGCTACTACAGTATTTAGTTTTCCTATGAAGTCACCTGAAGGTTCAGTTACTCGTAATGACATGACTGCTATTCAGCAGCTACGTATGTGGATGGCATATCAAAAGCATTGGTGTGAACACAAGCCTAGCTGTACTGTAACTGTACGTGACCATGAATGGGTAGAAGTTGGTGCATATGTTTACAATCACTTTGATTCCATGTCAGGTGTATCATTTTTGCCACACTCTGACCATGTTTATCAACAAGCACCATATCAAGATTGCGATAAAGGTGAGTACAATGATATGTTAGCTAAGATGGACGGTAACATAGATTGGAATAGGTTGATGGATTACGAGAAAGAAGACACGACATCAGGCAGTCAAACTTTTGCTTGTAGTGGTGACACATGCGAAATAGTAGATATAGGAGCTTAATAGTATGGTCAGTAAATATAGTGAAGGTAATGAGGCATTCAAACAGGGAAAAGTTAACAACCCATATAAAAAAGACACTCACTGGAACAGAGAGTGGCTACGAGGTTTTAATGGTGCATATTTTAGAAACTTAGAAAGGGTAAATAAAAATGAAACTAGACGAAGAAGCAAGGAGACATATGAAAGTGATAGTCAAAGAAGTTAAAAGCATAACTATAGATATAGCTGACAATGGATACATACTTAACTACAGTGGATGTACTGAAGAAGAAACATACGAATCAAGTACAGAAATCTATAATACATTAGATGAAGTACTTGACAAAGTAAAACTTATATGTGATACTATGCAATAGTAGTTGTGGTGGCTACGGCAACTTATAGGGGAGTTAGCAATTAATGCTTTCTCTCCTATTTTTTATTATTCTTTGCCCATGCTACTAAGAATTTTTTTCATCTTTCTTGCGTCTTGTACAGCTTTAAATAAAAACATAAATTCTGTTTCTTTGCCTTTTTCTTTTGCTTCTGCTAATTTCTCAGTTAAACTAGAGCCATAATTACCTTCTAAATTTCTAACAACCTCTGGAGTAAACAACCTTGTATCCTTGAGAGTTCCTCTTAAATACAGAACCATATCTTCATTTTTTGTTCCTTTTACAGTAGATTCAAAAAAATCTTTAATGCTAGTTGTTAAAGTACTAATTTCGTTTTTAACATAATTACTCAACATAGTTCTTTGATTCTTAGGACCAAACTCAGGATTATTATAATTCTTGTTTGTTTTAATCCAGTTATTTATTTTTTTAGGTAGGTACGTGCTTCCGTACATTCTAGTTAACGTATCTAAGTAATCATTTTTTACTTGATATGTTCTATACAAACTATACTTATCTAACGCTAGTCTTGTAAATTCTCTATCTAACATACTTTTTTCAGGTTGCATTTCTGTACCTAAAAATTGTTTTAGTATAGGGTCTTTTATATACAGAGCATGTTCAGTAAATATATCGTACCTAAATGGGTCGTATCCTTTTTGAGTTTTGCTAATACGCTGTTGTTCTGCTCCTGTTGTTTTACCGCCTAAAGATGTAGGAATATCTATTTGAGGTATATCAGGTAAAAATCTTGTAGCTCTCATAATAGTTTTTTGTTCTATTCCCATAAAGTCAAGTACATTGACTGTAGCATCTTTTGTTTCTGGCAAGTAAGCAGAACGAGGGTCTAACTGACCATACACATCTTTTAAAACTGCAGCAGGATAAGTAAAAGAAGCACCTATATCCGTAAAAGCTTTAGCTAGTTTATTAGGGTCTCCTTTACTAGCATACTCACTTACACCATCAATAACTTCAGTCAATGAATTTTGTGCTCTCAAGTCTGCACCAATTAAAAGTTGTCGCATTTCTCTTTGCATCTGCTCAGCTTTAGGCAAATTCATACCGTGTCTTAATCTATAAAATTTATCCATTGCCCAAAATTGAAGAGCCATTGGACCTAAAGTAGGTTGAGCATTTATCTTTGATTTATTAGATGGGTTTTCTATCTCATTCCACTCGTATCCTAACGGAACTCCATGATGAGCTTTAAGATAACCTGCACCTAAAATAATACCGCCTGTTAATTCTTTAGATAAATTTTCTTCCCACGAACTAGAAGATGCAGCTTGTGGTATAGCTTTTCCAGTTACAGGATTTATAACTTTTTTTGAACCTGCACTAATAAAAGGTCTACCTACAATAGAATAAAAAGGTGTATACTCAGCTATAAATTTAGCTTGGGAAGCTATAAATCTAGGAAAAGGAATAACTAAAGTTCCTACAACACTATTTTTTATTCCTTTTATTACTGCTCCTGTAGTTTGGCTTGCATAACCTTCTCCTTTTAAACCAAATTGAGTTTGAAAAGATTTATTGTACGCTTCATCTACGGATTTTAAAAACATATTTTTATCAATTTTATTCCAAGTATTTTTCTTTAGGACTTCTCTAACTGATGTACCTATTTCTGCATTACCTGCTTCTGCTAATCTCCTATCTAAATTGCCTATTAATACAGCACGTTTAAATTGATTGTCGCTAAAAGCATTTAAGAAGTTAGCTTTCGTAGCTAATCGCATTACTGCACTATTTTGAACAGTAGAACCTGCTTCTGCTTCAATCATTCCTTGTTTACTTAATAGTCTTCTAATATCATCAGGAAATACTTCACTAAGTTGATAAACAGCAGCTTCTGCTTCTGTTCTATTAAAAGCTAAACGATTTATTACTTTAAGAGGTTGAGTAAAAACTTTTCCTAAAGAATCTAAATCTCTAACTTTTAAAGCACTAGCAAATGCACTATCCATCACATCTAACATCATATACATTCCACCAAACGTAGTATTTCTAGCTGTTGTAGCTACTTGGCTAGTCATAAATGCTACTCTAGAGTCTGTTAAACCTCTTGCTCCTCTGTACACTTTTGACAACAAGCCTTTAGATTCTGTAGCATCTAACACAGACTGTAAATTTTTTATTTCTTCTTTAGTAGGTGCTGCTACATTATTATTAGCTATTCTAATAGCAGAATCTGTTAGCCTATTAATTTCATCGTTAGCTTGACTCTTAGATATTTTTGAAGCTACTGCAAGTATCCTACCTGCTTGAGAAAATTCAGATGCAAATATAGCAGATAGTTGTCTGTTACTTAATTGATACTTATCTTTAATTTTATTAATAACACCAAAGGTACTTCCTTCTAAAGCTTCTCCTTCTAATAAATCAGCAATCTTATCTGTAATTCTTAAAGTAGATTCATCTTCTCCTACTTTTATTCCACTTTTTAACGAAAATCCTTTAGTTGCTTTTACACCTAGCTCTTCTGCAATTTCAATAGTAGCTGCAGCAATTCTCTGTAGTTCACTAGCGTTAAAATCTTTTATTACTGCTGATGAAGTGTCTGAGTATTTACCTAGTATAGCATCTTTTATTTTTATTCCCTCTGCTACTCTTTCAGGGTCTAATGCAGACAGTCTTTTTTCTACAGCATTTAAAATTTTAGAATCTGTATTAGCTATTTTAATTGTGGCATTTTTTAAACCTTCTTTAGTAGCTGCTTTAGTTATTTTGTATCCTTCTTCTAAAGTTTCAAAAGTTCTTTTTGCTCCTCTATTAACTAAGTGACCAAATACACCAGTTGCTGCTGTTCCTATTCCTAATCCTAGTCCTGCAGAGACAGCAGTTTTTTTAAGAGTATCTTCTCTTACTTCTCCTATTAACGGTACGTTAACCATATCACCTTTGTATTCTACGCCTAGTCTATCTTCAGATTCATTTTGTACTGTTTGAGCCATATATTCTTTGCCACCTGCAGCTACTCCTTCTATACCACCTGTAATTAACATATTTTTCATTAATCTTTTTTTAACTAAAGAATTAAAGAGAGCCATGCCACCTGATTTAGCTGCCTGTGCTGCAATAAAACCTGAACCCATAGTTAAAGGAGCAGCTAACGCTCCACCTATTACAGTAGGACTACCTGCTAAACCACCTATGTAGTCACCTGCTTTATTGACAAAAGAATCTCCTGCTTTTTCATGTCCATCCCAAGCTAAAGAAATTCTAGAGTACGCATCTCTAGCTTCTTGATTTTTATGAGTATCATTTTTTATAAAAGATATGTCTTTTAATTGAGATATGTCATTTCCTGCACTGCTAGTTTGTCTTTTATGTTCCATAATTTCATAGACTACATCTTCTCTAGACATGTCATTAATATCTTCAGTAGAAAAATTACGTCTATCACTCATTAGAAAAACAACAGAATCTCTAATAAAGTCATCATCATCTTTTAAATCTAAAAATGTTTTATCTTTTTCTTTAGATTGCCAATACGTTTCTACCATTATTTTTTTCTTCCATCATTGTTGTATTCGTCACCGTATTTTTCTTCCCATTTTTTTCTAGCTTTTTGAGCTATTCTAAATGGACTATCATTATTTAAAGAACCTTTAAATTGGCTTAGCGGTAATTCAGGTTTAGGTGGAACTACGTTATCTCCGCTTCCATATCGAGGAGAGTCAAAACTACTTAAAATAGTACTTGTAGGAGTCATTAGTCCAGAGGGTCTATTGTTTCCTAATAGCTCTGCTTCAACTTCTCTAATAGAATTTCTAACTATCCTAGCTGCATTAGCTTTTTTATTGTTTTTAATTCTATTTACAATAGCATCTGTTAAAGCAGGAAAAATTTGAGAAGGATTACTTATAGGTAACATTGACCTAGCTGTAGTAGCAACAGCATCCGTACTTTCCGTAAACGGAGTATACAAAGCTTTTAAAGTTTTTATGCTTTGTTGAAATGCATTTTCAATAGATTTAAATGCTGCTGAATCTTTAGCCATACCTAATTCTAATCTAATATTTTCTCCTGCTTCTTTAAGTTCTCTATTTACTGCATCATTTATTTTATCTTCTACTTTAGGTATGTTTGTTATGTCAGCATCTAATGCTTTATCAAAACCAGAAGAAGAGTACATAGGTAGTATGGCTTTAGCTACATCAGAAGTAGCTTTTATAACACTAGTTATATACGGAGTTAATCTATCTACGGTAGGTTTAAAGAACTCTGAACTTTCTTCTTTAATATTTTGTCCTGCTTCTTGAAGTTCTTTATTAACTGCATCATTTATTTTATCTTCTATTAAAGCTATATCTAGATTAGCTACATATTCTATTTTATTAGATACATCACCTGAAAATTTAGAAGGAGAGTAAAGAGGCATTATTACTTTACCAATCTTAGATAGAGCTTTTTCAATAACTTTACCTTCTTTAGAGTTTCTAGCCATACCTAATTCTAATTCTATGTTTTCTCCTGCTTCTTTAAGTTCTCTATTTACTGCAGTATTAATAGTATTTTCCATATCTACTATTTTAACTTTTGCTATTTCTAATACATTATCGTAAGCGGAGTCAATTTTATTAATAGCAGAAATAGTTGGTGTTTTAATAGCTTCAACTAAACTAGTACTATATTCTACAATAGAATTATAATCGTCGTTTGCTTTACTTATAACAGGACTATTACGCAATAAAATAGCATGTCTATTTGAATCTGTTAGTATGTCTACTACTTTATTTGTTTTAGCTATAAGTTTTTGAGTAAAAGAACTATCTCTGTATTCAGGAATATCCAACTCATCAGCCACAACTTTAGTTAAATCTACAACATCAGTTATAAGTTTAGGAGTTGTTTTCTCAGATGCTTTAGCTTCTTCTATAGTTGAAAGTAATTGTGTTATTTTTGAACCTGTATAATTTTTTAATGTATTAAAATAACTAACAGCTTCTTCTGTATTAGGGATATTTTTATTTAATGATTTTTTTGTACTTTGTACAGGAATTAGTGGTTCTTGTAATAACTCTTGTGAAACTATAGCTTTGTCTACTTGTGATGTAGGTGTTGTAAAAGTAAAGCTTTCAGAAACTTCATCTTCTTCGTTTTCTTTAGTTGTTTTCAGAATATTAGGTATTAAATTGCCACCACCTGTTATAGATTCTTCAGCATCACGATTTAACAATCCGCTTGTTTGTTTACTTGTATCACTAACTACAGGCGATACATTAGTTTTAGTGAGGTCATCTGTAACTTCTTCTTCAGTAGAAGTACTATCAACAACAGGTATATCAGTTTCAGTAATTTCTACTATGCCAGTGCCTTCTTTATTATTATTTAATTCCCCACCCGTAATTATCATATTTAATTTTGCTGTCATATCTTCTGAACTTGTTGCATTAGTTATAAGTTCTTTAATCTGTTTGTCTGCTTCATATGTATCTAAACCATTATTTAATAATTGATAGTATGCTCTTCCTGCTAGACCATATGAATTACCTGCTTCTAAATTTATTTGACTTTTAGCTGCAGTTAAAGCCGAACCTGATAATTTTAACACAGTGTTATCTAAATCTGCAACTCCGCTTTTAGCATTTAGTGTAGCAGACACATTATTAAATGTACCTATTTTTGAAACTAATGAAGCACCAAACATAGCTCTACCATCATTTATGTAAGTTTTATTTGAAGGTTTAGGCTGTATAGCTTCTATTCCTTTTCCTGTAGTTATACTTTCAAAACCTTCTATTTCTCCTTTGCCTGTAAAACCAATAGCAGACATTAATTGTTGCACTGGCATACCCATGTACTCTGCTTTTTCAAAGTAGGCATTAGCATCTTGTTGTGGATTAGCTATTAATCCTGCAGACAATAAATTCTTTAAAAAACTTTTATCTGATGGCTTTTCTTTATCTTTAGCTGCCACTTGAAAATAAGTACCTGCTAATTGTGACAACCCTTTATCTAAATCTATAGGTTTATCTCTATGAATGTATCCATTTAAGTCTACCATACTCCGTAAGTTATCTGCAGTTAAACGAGTATTTGTTCCTTTATAACTTTCAGTTACCGCTTTAAGAATACTTTCAATATCTGTACCCCCTTTTCCTGCAGCTAAAGCTAAATACTCTGTATCTGATATATCACTTCCAAAAAAACCTTTTAACTGTTTTATATATGTTCCATATGTTTTTTTGTTTTGCATCATCTTTTGATACTTAGGTAAGCCTAATGTTCTAGCATCTTTTAAACCTTGTTTAATAGTATCCTTTCTATCAGCAGACCTTTCATTAATACCTCTACCTAACTCTCTCATTAACCCTACTGCAAAACTCATCTTAGGATACCTTTCTCATTAAACCCTTAACAGGTGGACTTTGTTCCATTTCAATATCTGTATCTTTAGGTTCTATTCTAGTTGTTTCTTTTTCTTCTGTCTGTTCTACATCTAATTCTTCTGATACTTTTTTAATTAAAGTTAATCCATTGTCTTCCATTAATTGTTCTTTTGATGCACCTTTTAATTCAGAAGACAATAATGCAGCTAATCTCTTTTTCTCTTTTTCTTTTTTAGCTCTTGTACCATTTTCTATTTCTTTTAAACTACTTATATAAGTCATTCCTATTACATCTGCTTGAGCTTTAATATATGATTCTATTACAGGATTTAATAGATACGCTACATCCAATGTGTGCTTACCATTCATTGTTCCACCTGTAGTTATAGAGTCTGCAATTATATCTATAGGTACACCCATATCAATCATAACCATTAAATCATCTTGAACTTCTTCTTCAGATAATAGTTTGATGTAATAGTCTACTCCTTCTTCAACAGTATTAAATGTAGGCGGTTGTTCCCAAGGATAGTTTCCCATTTCTCTAGTTAATGATTCCCCTGGAATAGGTGCTTTAAAGTTAAACATTATATTATCTCTTTCCTTTGGCTAACAGAATAAAGTTGTATGGTTTTACCGTCTTTAGGTTTACTTGTTGCATCCAATGTTCTAGACTTAGGAGCAAAAGTATTAATAATGTTATTGTCTTTGTCTAAATAATTGTATATTACAGGTCTATTGTAGTTACCTTTTTGACTTTTAACTTGGACAAATTCAATTTGATTGTCGGGCATAAGTAAATTATACTCTGATGCTCTTCTAAGTGCAAGACCATTTACTGTAAAATTTCTATTGTTTCTCTTTACAGATATTGTATCTAGTAACTGTACTGCCATTTCATCTACATCTTCGTTTCTTAATGCACGAATGTAGCTAGGCATTTCATTAAAATTAGTATTAGCAAAAGTAGATAGTATAGACATTCTCTGGCTAGAATTAAATTGATTAAAATCCACTTTATTAAATCTTTTAAGAAGTGCATCGTTAGTTTTTTCATAAAAAATGTTAGCAAATTCTCTGTCGCTTAAATCTTTATATTGAGGAGAGCTTCTATCCATCTTGTATAACTTAGCAGATTTTACTGTTATCCCATACGGTAGAGTGTCTATATTTAAAACATTATCTCCCCCTTGTGTTCCTTCAAATATTCCCATCTGGTCTACAAATTCAGGTACACTAAAATCTGCATTGTCTTTTTTAGGTGCTACTACAGGTAAAGAATCTTCAATTACATCTTCAACTTGTTGTTCTTTCAATTCTTCTAAAGTTGTAGATGCGTCATTAGTCATATCCATTTTTAATAAGTCATCAGCATTTTTTTCTGCATTAAATAATCTATCTACTCCTTTAGATAAATTGTTATCTTCAGACCTAAAAAAACCTAATGTTTTAGCAAACGAATTTAATAATCTATTATTTTTTTCTTTTAAAGTATTAGGTGTTATGTTTCTTTTATTAGGTATGTACATTTCAGGTGGTATTTCAATTACATCATACGTACTACCATTATCTACATATTTATTTTTCATGGCTTCTTCCATGACTTCTCGTTTATTTTCATTTATTTGTTTAAACATATCTTTTTGAGCTTGGTCGTGAAAATCGAAACTAGTACTTTTTGATTTTTTAAGCTGCTGTATTTGTACAGGTCTAGATAAAGGTTTAACACCTATACCATTCCTAGATTTAGGAATATTTTCAGATGGATTATTTACTTCGTACAAACTTTCTTGTATAGTTTTATTTATATCTTCAATTTCTTCCATTTATTTTTAACCCATCCATGCCCAAAAAGCATCTGAACCTGCAAACGCATTAACTACTGCACCTACTAATGTTCCTGCTGCTTCTGATTTAGCAGCCTGTTGATTCATTTTAGCTAGTATTACTTCATGTGCTTGTGCGTCTTTAGTTGTAGCTGTTTGAAATGCCATATTCATAATGTCTCTATCTCTTTGCCATAAATTAGCATAGGCTTGTGTTTCTATGCCTAATGAGTTTTGAGCATTCATTTGATTAACTGCATTTTGAGTAGCGTTATTTGTAGTAGTTACAGCCCTACGCCAGTTAGCATTAGACTCTGCTATTATTCTAGAGTTTTCTGCATTCCACATTTCTCTTTGATTTATCATTTGAGAATTAAATTGAGCTATAGAATTTACAGCATTAGTATTAAACTGACTCATACCATTTATAGATGATGCATTTTGTATATCTGTATTATTAATTAAAGATGCAAAAAACTTATTCATCTCATTAGAGCTTTGAGCATTTATATTTTTAGCTGCGTTTTCTGCTGCTGCATCTGTAAACAAAGATTGAACTCTAGATTGAGCTTCAAACATAGCTGCCTGTTGGTCAAATGCTAAGTTAGTCATGTCCATCTGTAAGAAAGCTTGAGCATTTTGCACTGCAGCTTGTTGTCTATTGTTAAGATTAATCATCTCTATCTGAGACATAGATGCAGCATCTGCCATAATCTTAGCTTGTCTGTTATTTAAATTAGCTATATCTACTGTAGCAGCTAATCTAGCATTTTCTATAGCTATTTGCTGTTCTGCACTAAAATTTAAATTAGCTCTAGCTTCAATTTTACTGGCATTCATTACTCTCATTTGAAAAGCTTGGTCAAACTCCTGACCTATAAATGTAGCTCTTTGTTCTGCAGCTAATAAATTTCTAGCTTGCCTATTAGACAAGTTTTGTAAATCCATATCTTGATATACTTTAGCATCTATTTGAGCCATAGGTACAGAAGATTCCATAAATGCTTGAATCATTGCTTGACCTGCCATACTAGAACCAGATATACCTCTAGCTGCTAGACCTTGTTGAGCTTGCCTATAAGCACCTGAAGCCCACATAGGTATATTACCGTTATCAAACTCTTTTTGTATTTCAGCTAATTGTCCTCTTACAGTAGATAAAGTGCTAACTTCTCCTTGGGCTGCTTTTACTTCTTCAGCAAACTCCGCTGCAGTGGATGCATCTGCATCGTACTTGCTAATCATCTCTCCTTCTACTTCTTCTCGTACAGGAGCATCTTCTACTTTTCTAATGTCTTCATCAGCTATCTGTGCTGCTTCTAAATCTAATGAAGCTAAATCAGATGCATCCATAGTTTGAGCATCTACTGTAGACTGAGCATCAATGACACCTTTAGTTTCATCTACTTCCGCTGCAGCATCTATAGCGTCTTGAGTTAATACAGGGTCTTTTATCTGTACAGCTTCTTGTGCTGCAGGAGTAGCAGCTACGGCTGTAGGAGCTTGTGCTGCTGTTACAGTCGGTGTTGTATCTACATCAACTACTCCTGCATTTGGGTCTACATTACCTGCTGCTACTTGGTCTGGTGTTATATCTATATTAGTTGCAGTAGATTTATCTGTAAGACCGCTTTCTCCTGACATTCTATCTTCTGTTACGTCTAGTATAGTTTCAGGTACTACTACAGGGTCTTCCTCTTCGTCATCACCGCCACCTTGAGGGTCTTGTACAAATTGATTAGCTAAACCTGTAGCTAAATTTTTATTAGTTTTACCTGTTGGAATATTAGATATATTTCCTTCTGCATCCTGCATCTGTACAGACCATTGACCATTTTCTCTGACTAACTCTCCTGTAGCAGTAGCTTCACTAGATGTAACAGCTTCATATGCACCTAGAGCTTTAGCTGCATCTCCTTTACCTTTTCTACCTGTATCAATATAGATTTCTGCACCTGTAGCAGGGTCAGTAGATTTTATTTGATAGTGTTTATCTCCTGCTCTTTTAACTAATTCACCTTCTGCAGCATGTATTATTCCACCATTATACATTTTATTTATTTGATTTGTAGCCTTTTGAGTAGCTTCAGCTAGTACAGTTGCTGCATTAGAACTGCCATCATCTAATTGCCCTGCAGCTTCAAGAACCATAGCTCGTTGTTTAGGATTAAAGCCTTTAAACTTTCTAAACTTAGTTCGCTGAGTTACAGAAGGTGTGCTCTGCATCATTTTAGCTTGCTGTATTTGTTCTGCTGTTGCCATCTATTTTAATCCTTGCTCAATACTCTATCTAATTTATCTTCTACTCTGTGCAATGCATCAACAACTAACTTCATGTCATCTCTCATCTCTTTACGAGTAGCGTAGTCTTCTCTTGTCCTGTTGAGTAGTATGTCTACACGTTTAACTTCACTCATAAGACTTCTGAATGTCCAGAAGGCAGGTGCTATTATAAGTGTTAACACTACATTCCAAAATATTATTGGGCTTATTTCCATACTACTGTATCTCCTGTAAATACTTAGCTAAGAATACCATACCTACTAAACCACCTGCAAATACAAGGACACCAAATGCTATAGACAGTCCATTCATTATCTGGTTACGTCTTTTAATTGATGCATACTTAGATTGTATGTCTCTCTCTGTAGCCTGTGCTCTCATGCGTTTGAATGTAGCTACACCCTTTGACCCTCTGGTTTCCCATATGACCTGCTCCAGTTGCTTCTCCATGTCCAGTGCCTTCTCATAGGCAATGTAGTCAGAGAGTGGGTCATTTTTATTACCAGACTTCTGGGCTTCCTTTGTTCCATCAATGAAATCAAAAACCTTGTTGAGGTCTTTGCCCATAGCTGAAAGGTCTTTCCCTAAAGCAATGCCCTTTTTAAGAGCAGTGAATGAGACTAGGGCTATACTAATAGGGTCTATGGTCTTGCTCCTTTAGTTCGCTATTGCATTTTCTAAAGCTACGTCCTCTGCTTCAGATGTAGTGAGTGAGGATATTAGTTTAGTTGTAGCAAACTGCAGTGCCATCTGTGCTTGGTCTAGCTCAAACTTCATGGACTCTGTTTTATTCTGTAGGTTGCGTATCTGACGTATGCAGTATGTCTGCTCTTGGTTGAGGTCAGACTCTTTGTACTCTTTACCGTCTATGTTTATTACTTTTGATTCTTGTTGTGTCATGTTTGTTTCCTTATTTAATCAGCATCAGCTATGGTTAATGTACCTGCGTCTATCTTTGCTTGTATATCATCTGGTAAACTATCTTTGTTAGCTCGTAACCAATCTTGAAATATATTATCTATTCCAATGCAAGTTCTTTTATTATCACTGCTAATATATGTAATTTCATCGCTGCTTGTTTTACCTAATACTGAATAGCTCATAGTTCTGCACTCCACGCTAAAAAGGCTGTGCCATTAAGACTTCGACATTCTACTGCTTGACCTGTTGTTAATCCTGAGCCAACTGTAAAAACAGTTGAACCACTGTCAATCGTTGCTCTATCAAAACTTGGCACAGCACTGCAAGCTGTACTTGTAGAAGCATGAGCAATTCTATAATGTGCAGCCGTACCATTTTGTTCTACCGCAGTAGGGTCTGCTCTCATTGTTACAGGGTAGTGTGTTACCCCTACAGCTACAGTTGCACTACCATTAAAGCCTAAACAAAAGG
>JGI24004J15324_10000451_pt1 | contig 16831 bp, 40 predicted proteins | sample LinPmetageLP32_FD_15324 | JGI IMG/M metagenome (IMG submission 15324)
AATCTTCAAGATGGTTCTTATGAATTAATACCAGAAAAAGATGAAGAAAATAAGTAATCACATTTCTTATAAAGAAGCAACCCATTCTGATTATGCTAAACAATACAGCATAGACAACAAACCAAAAGTTGAACATATTAAAAATATGGAGCTTATTGCAGAGAAGGTTTTTGAACCATTAAGAGAATGGGTAGGTGGTCCGATAAAAGTTAATAGTATGTTTAGGTCAGAAGATTTAAATCGTGGTATTAAGGGAAGTCCAAGAAGTAGTCATTTAACTGGCAACGCTATAGACTTAACTACTATGGGTGGTAAATCTAATTTAGAAATGTTTCATTACATAAAAGACAACTTAGACTTTGACCAATTAATATGGGAATTTGGTGCATCAGAACCAATATGGTTACACGTTTCTTATAAGAACAAAAAAGATAATAGAAAACAAGTTTTAGTAACTAGACGAAAAGGTAGGTTTTTTACTTGGTCAGATTGTGAAACTTGCTAATGAAATGGGAGTTTAACATACTAGATAGGTCATTGGTAGGTTTATTAGTGGGGTTCAGCTATTTTCCAAAACAAGATACTTCTGATTATACTGAATTAAATATTTATTTATTAATTATTGTTTTACATTTTAAATTTTATTAAATGCCGATACCAAGTAAAAGAGCAAACGAAAAGCAAAGTCAGTTTATGATTCGTTGTGTACCTCAACTTATGAGATATCACGATAAGTCACAAGCTATTGCTATATGTTATAGAACTTTTCAAGGTAAAATGATAAATCTAGAAACATACAATGATTATCCTAAAAGCGTTTCTAATAATGCTAAAAAAGTATTAAGATGGCGAGATAAATATGGAGATGAAGTTACTGGAATGACAAGAGTAGGATGGGTTCGTGCTAATCAATTAGCAAAAAAAGAAAATATAAGTAGAGAAACTATTGCTAGAATGGCATCATTTAAAAGACACCAACAAAATGCAGATGTTAATCCTGAGTTTGAAGATACACCTTGGAAAGATAAAGGTTATGTTTCTTGGTTAGGATGGGGTGGAACAAGTGGAATAAATTGGGCAATAAAAAAACTAAAACAAATTGACAAAAAATGATACAGGATTATAAAACAATAGCTATAAACTTAGGTAGTTTTGGAATATCACTAACTAATATAGATATGATGCTTAAAATTATGCTACTTAGCGTAACGATAGGATATACAGTACAAAAGTGGTATTTAATGAATAAAAATAAAAAGAAATGAAACCGAAAAAGAAGTTTTCAGAAACTAAAGTAGGTAAATTTCTTAAAGATAATACTTCACATATAATAGATATTTTTGGTAGCTTAACTCCTACTGGAAGCGTTTTAAACGCTGTTAAAAAACTTATAGTGAAAGATGAAGTGTTAACCCCTGTTGAGAAAGAAACCTCGTTAAAGCTCTTAGAAATGGATATTGCAGAAATGCAAGAAGTAAGTAAAAGATGGAGTTCTGATATGATTTCAGACAGTTGGTTGTCGAAAAACGTAAGACCATTGACTTTAATATTTTTTTCATTATCTTATGTAATTGGATGGTATTTAGAATATCCATTAGACAGTATTACAGGTCTTTTATCGTTAATTATTGGTGCATATTTTGGTTCAAGAGGTTTTGAGAAGGTTATGGGTAATAATAGACATAAATAAATTTTTACTATATTTGTTAAACAGTCGCAAATCTGTATAAGTTGCTAAACTTCAGGTAAACACTCCAGTTGGTTCGTGTAAATCTTTTTAATTAGATTTGTTTTCTTTTTTTTGAGGGCTTTTTTTTCTTTTTTTTTAGTATATTTAGTAGATATGCTATATACACAAGAATTAATAGATAAAATATATAACTTAAAAAATATATCTAATAAAGAAAAGATAGATAGATTATTAGAAATAGATGCAATTCAATATACAAATTGTGGTTTAGAAACTACAAAATTAGATAAATTAATAGTTAAAAAGAATAGTAAATATATCTACAAAATAATTAAAAAGATAGATAACAACTTAGGTATCACACTATTACAACCTATAGATAAATAATGGCTAAAAAACTTACTAGAAGTAAATTAGTAAAAAAATTAGATAGTATATTTAGTCAATATATAAGACTTAAAAACTCTGTAGATGAAATAAGCACTTGTTTTACTTGTGGTAAAAAAGACCATTGGAAAAAATTACAAAACGGACATTTTCAAAGTCGTAAACACTATTCAACTAGATGGGATGAAATAAATTGTCAAGTACAATGTGCAGGATGCAATGTGTTTAAGTATGGTGAGCAGTATGTATTTGGTGCTAAATTAGACCAAAAGTTTGGACAAGGAACTTCACGTAGATTACATATAAAAGCTAAAAAAATAATAAAACTAGCTGATTTTGAGTTAGAAGAATTAATTATTAAGTACAAAAAGTTTGTAGATTTAATGTATTAACGTATATTCGTAATCTGTTTTGTTTTGTCTTTAGTGAAAAGAGGGGTTAATTAATTTTAATCCTTTTTTTTTGTTATAATTTGTTTTTATATACATTTTTGTTTATATTTATGAAATATTAATAATTAAAAACAAAGACAATGAAAACAAAAACAGAAAAACAAAAATTACCAAAATGGTTTAAAGGAGCACACTATTCTGAAGGTGGAGAAATAACAAACAAGTTTAGTGGTGCAAGTTATTATTTAAACGCTTCAGAACTAAGTATGTATGACTTTATAATGGGTTCTCAGTATATGATTGAAATGCGAGGTGGTTTATTTAATCCATCTACTATAAATCTTCAGAAAGAAATGTCTAAAGGTTTAAGTTGGTTTAGAAAAAACAATGGTAAAGCTTATATGGTATTATTAGACTAAAAAAAAAAAAATGAAAACACAAAAAGACGACATTCTAAAAGAAATTGAAAAAAATGAGGTAATGATGGGTCACGCTAAAATGATGGGTGACAAAACTAATCACAAAAAATTTAAAACTAAAATTGAGTGGTTAAAATCCTCTTTAACACATATGACATAATGGTAACAAATTATTCTCATCAAACAAAAGATACTTTAATTCTTGAGTATCAATATAAAGTTGAAGCTTTACAAAGTAAAATAGAATTCTTAGAAGCAATAATAGAAGTTGCAAAACAAACAAAATAAATTATGAAAGACAATATATATAAAAAACTATATCAATTACAAATGGAAATAGGAGCTATTAGTAAAGATGCTAAAAATCCTTTTTATAAATCTAAATACTTTGATGTAAATTCACTTATAAAACAATTACATCCTTTATTAATTAAATATAATTTGGTGTTAGTACAACCTATTACTGATGGTTATGTTAGAAGTGTATTAGTAGATTTAGAGGGTGGGTCAATAGAATCTGCTTTATTATTACCTAATAATTTAGATGCACAAAAAATTGGTAGTGCTATAACTTATTATCGTAGATATACATTACAATCTCTGTTAGCTTTACAGGCTGTTGATGATGATGGAAACCTAGCAGTAGCAACTCCAAAATTAGCTAAATTACATTTAAACACACCTGAATTTAAAAATGCACAAAAGGCATTGATGGATGGCAAATCAATACAAGATATTAAAAATCATTATATTGTTAGTCAAGAAATATTAACTGAACTTTTAAACTTTAAAATAAATAAATAAATTATGGGAGCATTAATAACAACAAGTATTAGAGTAGATAAACTACCTAAAGAAAAATTCGTAAAAGGAAAAGATGGAGCAGTCTATTATAACTTTACAATATCAATTTCTGATGAAACAAGATATGGTAATAATGTAGCTTTAATGGATAGTAGAACACAAGAAGAACGTGAAGCTAAAAAACCAGTTGACTATTTAGGTAACGGAAAAGTAGTATGGATAAAAGATGTAAATCCTAGTGGTGTAGGTAATATTAGACTAGCAGAAAAAGAAGAGAAGCTAGACATTATTTCTGGAACAGAATCAGCACACGTAGTTGAAAAATCTGATTTACCATTTTAAGATAAATGTAAAGTACCAGTAGAGGAAAAGATATAGACGTATATCATAATATTAATTACATTTTAAATTAGGAGGATTAAAAGTCCTCCTTTTTTTTATCTATATTTATTGAATGACACAAAAACAGACTGAACACGAAATGCTAATGCAATTTATTGAAGAAGATTGCTATGTAAACACAAATGATAGAATTGAATACCCACCAGTAGCGTTATCGTATGGTGAAAAATTAATAAAAACAAAACAAGGAGATTCATTATTACCTATTCCACTTGGAACTTATGGTAATTTAAGTTGTGTATCTGCACCTCCTAAAACTAAAAAAACCTTTTTTATTTCTTTATTAGCATCAGTATATTTAAGCAATGGTAATGTATATGGTGGTCAAATAAAAGGTCATAGAGGTAATGGCCATTTAGTACATTTTGATACTGAACAAGGACTTTGGCATTGTCAAAAAGTATTTAAAAGAGTTCACGATATGAATTTTAATATTAATACTGAAGTTTACCATACGTTTGGGCTTCGTACAATAGGTTATAAGCACCGAACAGATTTTATTGAATATTACCTATCACAAAAAATAAATGAGCCATCTCTTGTAATTATAGATGGAATTGCCGACCTTGTAAGTGATGTAAACTCTTTGCAAGAATCAAACGATTGCGTACAAAAGCTAATGAAATGGTCAGCAAAGTATAATTGTCATATTATAAATGTTATACATCAAAATTTTGGAACAGCTAAAATGACTGGTCATTTAGGGTCAATGTTAGAAAAGAAATGTGAAACACATATAGAGTTAGAAGCTAATACTGTAAATAAAGATTGGGTAACAGTCAAATGTAAACGCAGTAGAGGATATGCTTTTGATACTTTTAGTTTTGAAGTAAATGAATTAGGTATTCCAATGGTAGTAAATAATTTATACGACCCCTTGAGTTAATATGGTTCAACAAACTATGGTTTTAATATTTCAAAAACACAATACGTGGGTTGATATTGTATCAACTTTTGGATGTGATAAAAACCTAGCTGAGGATATAGTAATGGAAATGTACATAAAAATACAACTTAAATTAGAAGTTGGATTAGATATAATGTACGAAGATGAAATTAATTACTATTATATATTTAAAACATTAAAATCTTTATTTCTTGATTTAATGAGAAAAAAAAAGGGCATTACTATTATTCATTTAGATAACTTAAAATTTAAGGATAATAGAGAAACAGGTAGAAAAGAAGCAAGATATTCAATATTTGATAAATATTATTCATTTGATATTGAAAGCGATATTGATATAAAAGAATCTTATGATTTAGTTAAGAAAGAGTTAAATAATATGTTTTGGTATGATAGAAAAGTTTTTGAGATTATAAATGGTGGTGAAAGTATAGCTGAATTTTCTAGGAAATCATATATCAAATATTTTTCACTTTATAATACTTATAAAAAAGTAAAAGAAAAACTTAGAAAGTTAATAATATGAAAGTCTGTAATAAATGTTTAACTGAAAAAAATAAAGATGAGTTTACACGTAATAGAAATATATGTAAAGTATGTAAAACAATATATTGGAAAGAAAATCCACAATATCAACAAGAACAAAATTTAAAACGCAAATTAAAATATGCAAATGATGAAGTTTATAGAAAAAAAATGATATATAGACAACATTTATCTAATGGTTGGGTATATCGTAATGTTTGGCATAAAAAAATGCAAATATTAAAAATATTAAGTGTTCCAAATAAAGAGTTTTTTATAGAATATATAGTAAACCATTTTACTGAAGGAATGACTTTAGATAACTTTGGAAACAAAAAAAATAATTGGCAATTTGACCATATTATACCATTAAATACTGCAAAAACTATTGAAGAGGTAGAAAAACTATTCCATTTTAGTAATATACAGCCATTATGGAGAAGAGATAATAATAATAAAAGATTTAAAATAGATTAAAAATGAAACTAGGAGATTTAATATATTACATAACAAAATATACTGGCATTAAATATGTGGTTGATACCTATCACGCATTTAGAGGTACAAAATGTGAATGTGATAATAGAAGAAAAAAATTAAATAAATTAAAAATTAAACGATGGTAAAATTTGCAGAATATGACTTTAAACTATGGGAAGAATTTAGAAGGGGAAAATCAGACACAATCTTACCAACAGAATTTCGTATGGTATGCCTCTTGCACTCACAATATTATAAACACTCATACTATGAACCTTGTACCTGTGACCCCAAAACTATAAATAAGTGGATTAAAGATTTAAATGTAATCTGGGATAATGGAAAAAATTAAAGCTTGGGAACAAGCAGTAATATTTTTATTAAACTTAGATGGTTGGAATTTAACTTGGACTGGAGATGGATATGAGCATTATGATGCTATAGGAACAACACCCAAAGGTTTTCAATGTGTAATTGAAATGAAATTTAGAAATCAGTATTATCAAGATAAGATGCTTGAAAAATATAAGTATGATTCATTAATGTTATTACCTAAAAATATTGTTAAACTTTATTTTGTTAATGACCCAAAAGGTAATTTTATGTATTATTTAAATACTTTAAAAATGCCAAATTCTTTATTTATTAAATGTCCTGATACTACAATGTGGACTAAGAAAAAAGTAGATAAACAAATTTACTTATTAAAAGAAAATCAAGCCAGTAGAATAAATATTAACCTAGTTAATAAAGTTCTATACATATTTTGTCAGTAAGTTTATTTTGTTTATCTTTATAAGGTAGATGGAAATAACCATTTATCATAAACAAAACAAAATGAGAAACGAAAAAACTAAATTATATTATGTATTAACAGTTGATATTAGCAATGGCTATGAAAATATATGGCGTGGAGATAATTTAAGTGAGGGTATACATTACAGAGATATCGCAATCAAACATTGGGGCAAAAACGCTGTAGCGTTACTTCCAGCCGAATAACATTACAATAATTAAAAAATGGGGGTGTAAAAACCCCTTTTAAAAACAAAACAATGACATCATTATCATTAACAAAATCAGAGTTAGTTATTTTACAAGATTTAGTATCTAACGAAAAAACTAAATTATATAATCAAATAGAAACCAAAGAATTAAAAATTATAACTAATTTAAATTTAAGGTTAAAAGATGAGTTATATAAATATCCTTATAAATCACAACAATTAGATATATTAAATAAAAACAAACTATGAAAGATAAAAAAAACAGACAGTATAGGTCAAGACAAGGTCGTTCAGATAATCAATACAGTAAATCAATGATGGTTTTAATGACAGCATATTTAGGAATAATAATTATAATAGCAATAACATCAATATAATGGGAACATCAAAAGACAATTTAATTCATAGAATTGAAGAATTAGAACAAGAAATTAAAGACAGTAAAAAAAACAATGTAAGTTATATACACGAAACAAGCCATTTGTATTGTAGCGATGGAGAAATGCACATCCAATATGGAGATTTTAAAAATGATAATTGGGTGGTATATAATACAGACCAGTTATTTAAAGACTTACCTTTTATTATTAATCAAGTTATAAAAGAAAACAAAAAAATGCAGAAAATGTATTTAAATGATATTGTAACAGAATTAAAAGAAATTGACTATACTATTTTACAGGACGATGATGTTGAATATGATGAACAATTAAAAAATGACCCAAGTGAAATATAACTCAGACTTTAAATATGACTTAGACTTAGGTCAGTTAGGTGAAAAACTAACAGTAGATATATTAAGTAATAAAAAAGTAGAAGTTAAAACAGATTATAAAGCTACAGATACTGGAAATCTATTTATTGAATATTTTAGTAGAGGTAAAGATAGTGGTATAGCAATATCAAAATCAGACTTTTATTGTTTTGTAATTTCAAATGAAAATATAATATTTATAGAAACTAAAAAGTTAAAAAACTTATGCAGAAAATATCTTAACACTAGTCGAGATGTTTTAGGTGGAGATAATAATTCTAGTGCAGGAATTTTATTACCTTTAATTGAATTAATTAAATAAATTATAATATGAACAAAACACATCCTTTTGAAAATGAAATTTTTGAAGCCTTTAGAGTTAAAGAAAAAAAGATAATGGAAGCTATTATTTTTTTAAAGTTAAATGGGTATAAAGTTTATGAAGAAAAAAAATGATACTATTAATTGATGCAGATAGTTTAATATTTGCAAGTTGTTACAGACATAGAGAAAAACCTACTGATGATAAATATTTTGATACTTTAGAAGATTGCGTTGCTAAATTTGATGAGCAATTTATGAAAATTGTAAATGATTTAGAAGAGAAATACGAAATTGACAAAGTCATAACATTTAACGGTAGCAAAGGTAATTTTAGAAAATTAATAACTAAGAAATACAAAGCTAATCGTAAAAAACAAGAATTACCTCCATTATTACACGATATGCATCAGTATGTAAAAGATGAATATAATAGTATTTATGGTTTTGGTATTGAAACTGATGATTTAGTAGCTAGATATTGGTATAAACTTTCTAATGAATTTGGTAGAAATAGTGTAATGATTGTAAGTATTGATAAAGACTATAAACAATTCCCTTGTTTAATGTATAACTATCACTATAAACACAAAGTCATACTTGACATATCAGAACAAGAAGCATTATATAACTTTTACGAACAGATGATTGTAGGTGATACAGCAGATAACGTAAATTACTTTAAAGGTAAAGGAAAATCATTTGCTAAGAAATATTTTGTAGATTGCAATTCTAAATACAAATACACTAAAAGACTATATAAATTGTTTCAAGATAAATACAAAGGTAAAGCAAAACAGAAATACATAGAATGTTATAACCTTTTAAAATTAAGAACAAATTAATGGAAAATTTAAAACCTGAAGAAATTGCTAATAAAATTATTGAAATATCTGGTATTGATATTTTTAAAAATAGCAGAGTTAGAAAATATGTAGCTCATAGGTCATTATTAACACACTTATTAAGAAATAAGTTATTAATGAGATGGGAACATATTGCTTTATTCTTTACTAAAAAAGGTAAGCCAATGCTACACTCTAATGCTATATATTTAAATAATCAATATGAAGCATATAAAAAACAATATGTAAATATTGAAGAGTTAGAACAAATGTTTACTTTCAAAAGTAATTTAAATTATGAAGAAATAGATAGAGTGCATTACTTAGAAAACAAATGTATTAAGTTAGAAGAAAAAAATAATCAATTAAATGATTTATTAAACCAACCTATGTATAAAGTTATACAAGACGTACCTAAATCTCACATTGAAGAATTAGGTAAAAAACTTGTATTATGGGAAAAAGCATTAGAATGGAAAAAAGAACTAATATAAATACGTTATATAACTATGATACAGAAAGTTAAGATTGCCACAATAAAGTCAAATACACAGAATCCTAGAGTTATTAAAGATTATAAATACAAGAAGTTAGTTAAGTCTATTCAGTCTTTTCCTGAGATGCTACAGCTTAGACCTATTGTAGTTAATAAAGATATGGTTGTTCTAGGAGGTAATATGAGATTAAAGGCTTGTGAAGAAGCAGGGTTAAAAGAAGTGCCAATTATTAAAGCAGATAATCTTACAGAAGCTAAACAAAAAGAGTTTGTAATAAAAGACAATTTAAATTATGGAGAATGGGATTGGGATATGTTAGCAAACGAATTTGACTTGATGGATTTAGATACTTATGGTTTAGATTTAAACCCTACGTTATTTAATAACGAAGATGAGGATAGTATTGATGGAGTAACTGATGATAAGTTTAATGATTATACTATATATTTTACTAATGAACAAGAGTTAGATATTTGGTATGCTTTTATGAAAAAGATAAGAAACAACTTTAGTGAACACGATAATGTTTCAGCAAGAATATTAAGATATATAGCAGAAGTATATGAAGATAACAATATGACAGATAGTAAAAGAATACTTAAACTTATAGAATTTGATGTAGATGGCGACTCTTAAAGATTTAATTTACGAAGATAGAAATGTATATGAAGCAGCATTAGATAGAATAGACAAAATTTACAATTCACACGATGAAGTTTGGGTAAGTTTCTCAGGTGGTAAAGATAGTTTATGTATGTTAAAGCTAGTTGAAGAATACTTTGAGATAAATAATTACACAGAAAAAATTAATGTTGTCTTTAGAGATGAAGAAGTCATTAATACAATGGTTAGAGAATTCGTCTTAACTTTTGTAGATAATCCTAAATACAATTTTAGATATTATACAACACAATTAGAAAGTGAAATATATATTTTAGGTAAGAAAAAAGAATACATACAATGGGATGAGAATAGAAAATGGATAGTTGATAAACCTGAATGTGGTATAACTGAAAAAGGTATTTATAATCAATGGAAATTTGATAAGGTTTTATATGAAAAAAAGAATAAACGAGTTTGTAGTATGACTGGAATACGTGCTGATGAAAGCCTAATTAGATTTTCAGGAATTACAAATAGTAAGGTTTGTCATTTAACTAAGAATCCCTATTTAAAAAATGCTACATTAGGAAAGCCAATATATGATTGGAAAGAAAAAGATATATTTAAATACTTTTACGATAATAATATAGAGTATTGTAGTGTCTATGATATGCAAGTATTTAATAAAGATAGCTTAAGAGTTGCTACAGTATTACACGCAGAAGCAGCTAAAAACCTACATAAAGTTAAAACGCTAGACCCAGTATTATATAATCAAGTACTAGATGTTTTTCCAGAAGTTGAAGTACAGGCTAGATATTATAAAGATGCAATAAAAGGTAACACTCCAAAGATTGCATTTTTTTATAAGGATAAGTGTGGTGGTGATTATTGGGATGCTATAAGTTTATATATTAAAGAAACAATAACAGACAAAATACAATACAATACTGCATTCAAAAGAGTAATGACGGTAAGAAGAGCTAGAAGAAACAATGTTAGAAACGATAATGTTTTTGGTGGTTATCCTGCTTTATATGTATTTGGTAAAATTATTGGTGGTGCTTACAAGCGAGAGATACAACCAACAGGTGAACAAAAAAAGTTATATTTTGAATTTGAAGATTTGTCGATTAGAACATAGTTTTGTATATCTTGCTTTTGCTAAACATCTAAGAAAAGAAAGAGTTGCTATAAAAAAAGATGATATTAAAACACAATACATTGGATATAAAGATGTGTCTAATATAGTTGGAGTTGTTGGGTTTCAAGAATTAGCAGAGAATCACATTAGGTTTAAAACTGATTACGTTTATAAAAAATATAGGGGTAAAAAAATATACTCCACCTTGTGGAAAGCTCGTATGAGCCTTATCTTTATGAATAAGAAAATAGAGAAAATCTCTGCATTTTGTACAAAGATGAGCTTACCAAAGTATTTAAAAGAAGGTTTCATAGTACAAAAGATAAACACAAACGGTATAACTTACGTAACAAAACAACTATGAGAACTTACAAAAACTGGACTGGAAAATTTAGATTAGAATCTTTAAAGCTCACAAACAAAGCTAAAGCTCAAGGATGGATTCCTGAACCTAAAGAATGTAGAAGATGTAAACAAAACAAAGGAATTATTCATTTACACAATGAGGATTATGATGTTACATATTACACATTAAGAGAAGTATTTGACAGATTTCCTATATCAATTACAGCTAAAGAGATTGAAGCAGTTAATTTAGTGTTAGAACCACTTTGTTGGAGATGTCATATGATGCACCATAGTATTAGAAGAAACAAAAACGCAGTAACACAATACTTTAAAGAAATAAAAGATGGAAAACAATATCCACCTATTTTTAAACACGATTTTACAATACTAAAAAGAGACCATAATGTATAAAGAAGAACCTATATCAAGAGTTGAATGGATTAACGTAGATGAGTTAAATGCTAATGAATACAATCCTAATGTAGTATTAAACAAAGAGCTAAAGCTTTTAGAGTTAAGTATTATGACCAATGGATGGATTCAACCAGTATTAATTAATAGAGATAAAAGCATAATTGATGGATTTCATAGAACCTTTTTATGTAAATCTAGTAAAGCAATACGTGAGAAATATAAAAATACCGTACCTTGTGTAGTAATGGACTTAACAGAGCCTGAAAGAATGTTGTTGACTATAAGGATAAATAGAGCAAAAGGTAATCATATAGCTATTAAGATGCACGACATCATTAAAACGCTTATTGATAAGTATGGAGTTACAAAAGAACACATTATAAAATCTATTGGTAGTACAAAAGCTGAGGTAGATTTATTATACAAAGATGGTGTATTTGATGCACTAAATATTAAAGAACATAAATATAGTCAAGCGTGGAAAAGCCCAAAATCAAAGTAGAAAAAAAACAACAAAAACAACACATTAAAAAAGAAGCGTTTTTAGAAGCGTTAGAGAAGTCAATGGGTATAGTGTCTCAAGCTACAAAAAAGTGTGGTATAGATAGGACTACTCCATACAGATGGATGAAAGAAGATAAAGTATTTGATGAGAAAGTTACAGAGATACAAAATGTAGTAGGTGATTTTGCTGAAGGTAAACTTTATGAGTTAGTAAACAATGGAGTGCCAAGTGCTGTTATTTTCTTATGTAAAACTAAGTTTAAAAACAGAGGATATGTTGAACGAAGTGAGATTACAGGAATGGATGGTAAGAATCTTGATATAAATATAGAAGTTGTCTATCCAGTTAAAAACGACTAAGGTATTTGAACACTTAGATACAAGTGTCAAACGTATAATTGTAGAGCAAGGTGGTACTCGTTCTGGTAAAACCTACAACATACTCATTTGGATAATCTTCAAGTATTGTATGTTAAACAATAACAAGATTGTTACCATATGTAGAAAACACGGACCAAGTTTAAGAGGTTCGAGTATGAGAGATTTCTTTGAGTTATTACAAACCCATAATTTATATAGTGAAGAACGCCATAGTAAAAGTCTTAATGAATATAGACTTAACAATAACCTAGTTGAGTTTGTATCATTAGATGAACCACAAAAGATAAGAGGTAGAAAACGAGATTTACTATTTATCAATGAGGGTAATGAATTAACTTATGAGGATTTCTTTCAATTAAACATAAGAACAACAGACAGAATAATTATAGATTATAATCCATCAGATGAATATCATTGGATATATGATGAAATAATAGAACGTGATGATTGTGATTTTTATATAACTACATACCTCGATAATCCTTTTTTAGACTCTGCTCTTATAAATGAAATTGAACGCCTTAAACATACTGATGAGCTTTATTGGCAGATATATGGATTAGGACAAAAAGGTAGTTCTCAGTCTATAATATTTACACATCATTTATGTGATACAGTTCCTGAAGATGCTAACTTTATTTCATTTGGTTTAGATTATGGTTATACTAATGACCCAACTGCATTAGTTGGAATATGGGTTCAAGATAATAACCTTTATATTAAAGAGTACATATATCAGACTATGATGACTGGTAAAGATATTCACTATAAATTTCAGGATATAGGAATTAACAAGGAAATGATTTGGGGTGATTCAGCAGAACCTAGATTAAATGATGAACTTAGACGAATGGGTTGGAATGTAAAAGGCAGTATAAAAGGTAGAGATAGTGTGAACGCAGGTATTGACTTATTAAAGCGACATAAGATATTTATAACAAGTGATAGTAAAAACGCCATACAAGAATTTAGAAACTATAAATGGCTAGAAGATAAAGCAGGTAAACTTACAAACGTACCTGAAGATAGAAACAATCATATAATTGATGCTGTTAGATATGGTACATATAGCATAATCTCCAGACCTACATTTGGTAAATACACTTTACATTAAATAGTTTATATACAATTTTGTCAGTAAGTTATTATTTATTATCTTTATGGTATAATTAAAAACAAACATTATGACAGACAATTTAACAACAAAAGTTCGTATTACTAGAGAAGAATATAGTGCTTTACTCGCTATTGCAGTTTCAGCAAATACATTAGTAGAATACAGTAACAAAAGTGACACTTTCAAATTTATGGTAGAATCATCTATTGAAAATTTAGAAGAACTATTAAAAAATCCTGAATTAAACTATATAACATAATTATGAGAACATTACCTAAATACAAAACAAACCTAAGAATAGTAGGAAACGATGTGTGGAGTTATTCAACTATCGTAGCTAAAATTGAAAACAATGACTTAATACAATTAGGTTATTGGTCACAGACTACACAAAAGCATATAAATTATGTAGCTGATTATTATGACTTAGTATTAATAAAAAAATGAGTGTATTAAAATCTAAAAAACAAAACTTGAAAGACATTGAGTTTTATGCACATATGAATAATGCTATAAGTCTAATTAAAAAATGGAGAGAATCAAGTCCTGCTAATGAAGAGTTAAAGTTAATGTCGGAATCTTTAGTGGGTATATTCTTTTGGTGTAATACTATGGAACAAGAAGCTAGAATACACGAAGATATAGTAAGTCAATATAGAGATAAAAAAAATAGAGCAATATTTAAACTTAAACAAATAGAAAATGGCTGATGCACGAGATTACCTAGACAACTTATTAAACCCACACGAACAACCTGAGTTTGAATGTGGTGTATGTGGCAAACCTATGCACGAAGATGATGATTATTGTAGTGCAAATTGTTGGGAAGCTGATATGTTGTAAGAATAACTTGGGAAAACTTACAACACTGAAGAGGGGTGGCTAGAAATAGCTGCCCTTTTTTTATTATCTTAGTATTATATAAAAATCAACTTTAAATACGTTATATAAATATGAAACTAAGCATTGATATTCCTACTTCACTAAAAGACATTTCTTTAAGTCAGTATAAAAGATACCTGAATGTAAATAAAAACAATGAAGATGATAGATTCTTGAACGCTAAAATGATTGAGATATTTTGTGATGTAAACTTGAATGATGTGCTTAGAATGAAGCTGAGTGATACACAAGATGTAATCAAAATACTATCTAAGTTGTTTAATGATAAACCTAAATTAATTCATAAGTTTAAATTGAATAAAATTGAATATGGATTCCATCCTCAACTAGATGATTTAACACTTGGAGAATACATTGACTTAGATACTTATATTTCAGATTGGGATAATATTGAAAAAGCAATGAATGTTTTGTATAGACCTATAACTGCTAGTTTAAAAAACAAATATACTATTGATGAATACAAAGTAGACCAAGAAGCTAATCTATTGAATATGCCAATGGATGCTGTGATGTCATCAATTTTTTTTTTGTGGAATTTAGGACTAGACTTATCGAGAACTATGACGAACTCTTTGGAGGAGAATCACACACAAGCCTTGACAGAGTATCTGTCTTTGCAAGAAAATGGGGTTGGTATCAATCAATTTATGGACTCGCTAACGGAGATATTACAAAATTTGAAAGTGTCACTAAATTAAATTTACACGAATGTTTTATGATGTTAGCATTTATGAAAGACAAAAACGAGGTAGAGGCTACCCAAATTAAAAATAAATTCAAATGAGCAATCAAGGTGTAAGAGGTTTTTATCAACTAACTGAAACTATAAAAGAAGAGTTACTAAAAGATGTGAATATAAACACAGTAACAACTGGAAATATTACAGATGTTAATTTAAACAAACAAGATATATTCCCTTTAGGTCATATTATAATAAACAGCGTAAGTGATGAAGAGCAGGTATTAAGATTTAATATAAGTGTTTTAGCTTGTGATATAGTTGACCAATCTAAAAATCCAACAGTAGATAGATTTAAAGGAAATAATAACGAACAAGATATTTTAAATACACAATTAGCTGTGGTAAATAGATTAATACAAAGATTAAGAATGGGTACTTTATATACAGATATGTATCAGTTAGAAGGTAATCCAAGTTTAATACCTTTTTATGATAGATTTGAGAATCAGTTAGCAGGATGGACTGCTACAATGGATGTAATGATTTATAATGATATATATATTTGTTAATGGATTACAAAAATTTAAATTTAGCAATAAACATATATGGTAAATATGTAATTCAACAAGGAAAGAGTATTTTAACTAAGTCTGGTAAAGGTGGAGGTGATTTGTACAACTCTTTAAGTTATAAAGCTATAGAATCACAAACTATTGGAAACCCAATTAATTTAGAATTCTATATGGAAGAGTATGGAATGTTTCAAGACCAAGGAGTAAAGGGTTCTAATCCTGCTTTAGTTAAAAATGGTAAACAAAAAGCTCCGTTAAGTCCTTTTAGTTATAAAAGTAAAATGCCTCCAATGCAAGTGCTTAAAACGTGGGCTAAAGCTAAGAAAATAAGATTCAGAGAAAAAGATGGAAAATATGCTGTAGGTAATTATGATAGAATTGCATTCTGGTTACAGAAACGAGTATTTGCACAAGGTATAAGTCCAACTTACTTTTTTACAAAACCTGAAGAAGCAGGATTAAATAAATATAACAAAGATATAGTTAATGCTTTTGTAAAAGATATTGATATACAATTAGGAATTAAAGATAAATAATAAACAATGGCAAATATAGCATTAAGAAACCCACAATACAAGTTTATAGCAATACCGTCATCAGGAGTGCTATCTGCAAAATGTACTATTACAATAGGTGGAACATTAAGATATACATTAATTAAAAATGTAAGTCCTAGTACAGGATGTAACTTTGATATATCAGAACTTGCTAGGGATTATTTAGATATAAC
>JGI24004J15324_10000452_pt1 | contig 16730 bp, 25 predicted proteins | sample LinPmetageLP32_FD_15324 | JGI IMG/M metagenome (IMG submission 15324)
CAGTCATGCTGCCCATCTTCTGTTCAATTTGTTTCTCTACAAACTCTGGCGATAGGTCACTCATAATATCAGAGTACTGTTCTTTTATATCCTTTACCTTCTGCTCATATCGTTGGTACTGTTCTATTATCAGCCGATTCTGAATTAGTACTTCTGCCATATCTTTGCACATATCATCTAATGCTGTCAATCTTGTTTCAAAATCCATGATCATTCTCCAAAGGGTGATTGTTCTTGTTCTGTAAGTGTAGAATATTGTTCAGACAATGCAAGTAGTCTTTCATTACTTCCGGGCTTTCCTACTGGATTAATCATATGGTCATTACTACCTATAAGCCTATCATCTACCTTTGCCATTGCCTGCTCATCCTTTACAATCTTTCGCATAGACTTTCTATTAAACTTATGAATCGTACCATCTTGCTCAACACCTTTCCATATCATACTGCATTCATCCCATGCAGCGGATAGGATAGGATACTGCCTCATTAGTTGCTCTGTGTTACTTGACATTGTAATTGTAATCTCCTGTGTTGTAGTTTCTTATCTCTTGTAGTTTACTCGCTACCTCATGAAAGTCAAGCCATCCGATAACATCTACACAGCCTAAATCGTGATTGATTGTAGTGTCATAGATGATCTCGTTTGTAGTGTAGGGATCTGTGCCGTGTTGATACTTTAGAATCGCCAGTTCAAAATAACCATGCTGACCACCATAAGTCCCATCATGCAAAGCGACACTTGCCCCAAGTCCGTTACTAAAATAGTAGTGCTTAACATATCGACCTTGCTCCTTGTGTGCTTGTGAGTTGAATCGTGTTCCGTTTAATTTCAGTGGGTTTACTTTAGTTTTCATTATTTACTCCTCGATGTGTGATAGTCTGAAGGGAATCAAGACATGGTGTGACACTAATTGTCGAGCCTCTGATTCTGTTATGGCTCCGACCTCTCCTATCTTATCTCCGGTCTGAGCATCTATTACTACCCAAACATTAGGTCTGACTTCTGGAACAATACAATTATTACTACTCATTTTTATCATCCTCAAATATAGGGTCGCCACATTCATCTACTGGTACGTTATTCTCATTCATAAATATATCACCATTTCGCAGACCGTCAATAGTAATTTCTAATTTTTCTTGTTCTGTAAACATTTTATTTTCTCCCGTTTTAATTATATCGACATTCTACACTATAGACTTTAATGTGTCAAGCGGTAATTTCTTCTTGAATAACTTCGCAATGCTCTCCGCAAGCAGTGCAAATATCTTCAAGAACAACATCGGAACCACAACAATCGGAAGTAATAATTAAGTTTAACATTTTAAATTCTTTCTAGTTAATTTGTTTGTTTCTTATACTTATATATAGTGCAATTGCTGTGCCATTCGTGAAATTATTTTAACACTATAAATATAGGGATATTTGTATTCTCATTATAAGACATCGTGTGCAAAATGCTACGATATTTGCAAAATGCAATGCATTATGCTACATTGTATACCTATGTACAGTATATATGGCAGTCGTTGTCTCATTATAGTACTACCCCCTCTTAGGTAGGGGCCGGGGGCACGTTTTGTGCCTAAGTCCTTTACAGACAAGGGTTTACGCCCCTACTTTATTACCCCATCGTTTAATGGCGTCTACTGTACATGCGTGCATGTTGGTATCAAATTTAAATATACCTGCTACCGTTTCGATGTTTTCCGTTTCCCATCCATCACCATAGTCCTGCCTGTAATTGCACCATTCAATTCCTTCATGAGTGTACATATGTACAACCTTCCTAAGCCATCCGTGTCCCTTCTTTCTTTCCCATACACTTCCGGTTTCTACTGTAATTATTTTTCTCATTTGTATTCCCTAAAAACAAAATTACCAAACAGACAAGCAAACATTATTACATACATCATACTTAATAACCATTCTGGCATCAACACACCTCCATAGTATTTGGCCAAATTTCATCACACAAATCTACTCCGGTTACTTCGCACCAATCAAGCGGATGGGCGTTGATATCGTCGCAAGGTTCTACCACACCTTCATTTTCTAGGGCGGCAATTAACAGTTGGGTATTTATATCTAGCATCTCAATTTCTCCGTGGTAAGTGTATCAAAAGTGTACCAAATTTTATTATCTGCGTCAACTGCAAAAATAATCTAATCCCTGAGCAGCGTGTACAGCTTCCGAAGATTCGTAGTCGATACGATCTTCGATTACTTCGCAATGCTCCAAACATGCTGGGCAAATTTCAGCATCCGAGTGAACGTATGATCCACAGCAATCGGAAGTGTAATGGATTTCAAAGTTTTGATTATTGTTACTCATTTTTAATTCTTTCTAATTCGTTTACTTGTTATATTCTAAGTATATACATAGTATCGGTATTTGTCAAGGGGTAATATTAATAAATTTTACTTTTTTTCATAGATTGTATCTAGATATATTTCACTATCTGTTATGACCCATCCATATTCACATGTGTTAGTATATGTACCTATGTACAGTTTACCATTGTCGTATCCTTCGTATCCTACAAACATACTTAATAGTGTGGCGATTGTCAACATGGTACTTTTCTCCGTGTGTTATTGTTACCTATATATAATATCGACCATACATCATCAAAACTTTACAATAAAGGATATTCTTTTATACCCTTAAAAAGAGGGGGGGTTTTTTCAAAGTTCGGAGATGAGGTGTTTACCACCAAAAAATCGAGGGGTGGTACATACACAATAGGCGCCACCATATATAATTGGCCAGTTTATTAGCCATATATTATCTATTACTGATACATATGCGCCCCATGATGCTCAAACCCTAAGCACCCATAGAATGATATCAGAGAATCTTCACAATTCAACTTAACCTTATAACAGTTATTAGCTTTTGCCACTGCAACACAATGCTCTACAATCTGCTTTCCATAACCTTTCCCTCTATCTTTTATACTTGTAGCCACATCTTCTATATGACAGCACATCCTATTATATCTTAATTTTACTTCTAATAGAATTGTTGCTGTAGCTACGACATTATCTTCTACTATTCCCAGATAGGTTATAACATCTTTTTGTCTATATCGCACAGAATCTCTTATAGACCTTACATTCTGCACAACACAATCTGACTTATTTAATACGCCCACACATTGTATATACTGTTTTATATACTTGTCTTGCGTACTTTCGTCTAAAACCATTATATCCATATTATTATAAACTTTTTATCGACAACCTAGCTTATAAACCCTAGATACCCTATTGGCTCTTTAGTTATTAGTAGTTGGATCTGTAGATAGAGCCTGATTATCACTTATAGAGACAAATTGCTTTCTTCTACCTTTAGGCTTAACAATCCCTAATTTACGCCTTTGTCGCCTAATCATGCTTGTTGTAACACTACTATTTGATATTTGACTTAGTTTTGTTGCTAATTCCACATCGCTCATAGAATCCTTATTTTGTCTAATGAACTCTAGCTCAGAATTTTGCCATTTTTTATAAGTGGCCATGTTTTGTCCTTTTTCGTGTAAATTATATTGACGACTTTAAGTTACATGTTACTATAATAAATAATTGATCACTTTGAGCAAGGAGAAAAAATGCAACCATTTGAAGGTACTCCAGTAGAAACCATCCTACATACGAAGGCTGCAACAGATCTAGATGTATCATTGGATTTGGAAGCTAAATCGACCGCATCCATAAATGAATTATTACATGACAAAAAAAACAACAAAAGTCACTCAACAGACGAAGAAAACGAGGACGATACAGAAAGCTCCCAAGAAGACACAGAAGAATCCGATCAAGAATCAATCTCTCAAAGAGAAAAAACACAATAAAGATTCTTACTTAAATGGTGTCTGCGAGAAAGAGTTTTTAGAAGCCCTCGAAAATATAACTAAAAGATTGGCGATTAAGTTCAAATTTGGATATCACGAAATCGACGACATGAAACAGCAAGCAGCAATCTTTGCTATAGAAGGCTTGAAGAACTACGATAAATCAAGACCTTTAGAGAACTTTCTTTGGACACACGTTAGAAACCGCCTATTTAACTATAAGCGTAATAACTATCAACGTCCGGACAAACCATGTCAATCTTGTCCATTCTTTGATAAAAATTATTCTAAATCTGACAATCAATGCCTAGAACACAAAGACAAATTAAATTGTGAACTATATGCTTCCTGGTTTAATCGTAATGACGCCAAGAAGAACATAATGCAACCTCAGTATATATCTGAAAACCAGAATATTACAACTTCCCTCTCAAAGGACTCATTCCTGCAAAACCTAGAGAATAAAGAGATTATAGTATTTTTAGATGATCATGTAGAATCCCAATATAGAGAAGCCTACCTTAAATTAAAACATGGATCCAAAGTCCCTAAATCTGAAGTAGTTAAATTACAAAAGTATATTGAATCCCTTATAGAGAACTTTAAATGTCTAAATCAAAAATCCCTAAAAAAAGAGGCCAATTAAGCCTAGAGGAAGAACAGTACATAAAGGATAATATAGAGAAATTACCTATAGAAGACATATCTTCCCATTTAAACCGTACAACTGGCCCTATTAAAAAATATATAGATAAAAACCGCTTACTCTCAGGAGAAGACGATAAACAGGTAGAGTTCCTTAGATCTAAACTACATAGTAAAACCTTCTGGAGTGAAATAGTAAAACAGTTTGACGAAACCACTGGTGAACTACTATATTTTGAAAATACATGGATTGGTCTTATTAAACAGTTCAGGGAAGACGTACTTCCTGCAGAAGAATTACAAATAAAACAATTTATCACCATAGACATTCTTATTAATAGGAGTATGAAAGAACGCAAACGTCATATTAGTGAAACTGAGAAGCTACAGAGACAAGTAGATGCTGAGTATGAAAAGAAAGAGGTTGATAGAGATCTTAACAGGTTGGCCAATTTAGAAACCCAGTTGAGTTTTGCAAGAAATAGCATTGCTAACTATACTAATGAATATACCAAATTATTGTCAGAACAACAAAAGATAAGTAAAGATTTAAAAGCTACTAGAGAACAAAGAATCAAAAGGGTCGAAGATGGAAAAAGTAGCTGGGTAGGACTTATACGCATGTTAGAGGATGAGGAACTAAGAGAACAACAAGGAAAAGAAATGGAGATTCTTAATATGGCATCTCAAAAATTTAAAGAAAAGTTTTCTGATTTACATAATTATGAAGACAAGCAGCCAGATCAGCCATTTCTATTACCAGAAAATCAGGAATAATATTATGAAAACAGCTTTAGTAAGTGGAATCACAGGACAAGACGGATCATATCTGGCAGAGTATCTACTAGAATTAGGATACAAGGTAGTAGGTCTACATAGAAGGTCTAGTAATAATAATACTAGCAGAATAGATTCTTTTTTGCAGCATACAAATTTCATTCTTAATGAGTTCGATTTGACAGACCCTTCAGATTGTGGTTCCACGCTTAAAGAATATCAGCCTGACGAATTTTATAATCTAGCCGCACAGAGTCATGTAGGAACTAGTTTCAAACAGCCCACAACTACGTTTGAAATAAATGCCGTAGGTGTCACAAATGTCTTAGAATCTATTAGATTGCATTCTCCGCACACTAGATTCTACCAAGCTAGCACAAGTGAGATGTTTGGGCGAAATTATTTGGTTGATGCAGATGGAGAGAAGTATCAAAATGAAGAAACCCATATGCTTCCTCAGAGCCCATATGCGTGTTCTAAACTGTGCTCTCACCATATGGTACACATATATAGACACTCTTACGACTTGTTTGGTTGTAGCGGTATACTATTTAATCATGAAAGTCCTCGCAGAGGATCCAATTTTGTCACAAGAAAAATTACTATATATTTAGCAAAATTGATTAATGGACTAATTAATAAAGATGAAAAATTAAGACTAGGTAATATTAATGCGTATAGAGATTGGGGTCACGCTCAAGATTATGTTAAATCTATGCATATGATGTTAAATTACGATAAACCAGACGATTATGTTATTGCGACAGGTATAACTCATAGCGTAAAAGATTTTTTGAAACAGGCTTTTCAATTATTCGATTTAGATTATAATGACTATATAATGATTGATCCTGCCTTTTATAGGCCTTGTGAGGTAGAATTTCTAAAAGGAGATTCTACTAAAGCTAGAGAGACTCTAGGTTGGAAACCGGAGTATGATTTTGAGAAGTTAGTGGCCAATATGGTGTATAGTGATTTGGATACTTTTAAAAATGAAAAGAAACTTCAACGATCCAGTTTATAAAAAGTGGCGTAAAGCCGTTTACAAGAGAGATAAATTCTGTTGTAGATGGCCTAATTGTAAATCTCGTTACAAGATAAACGCACATCATATTAAAACTTGGTCAGATTTTCCTCATTTGAGATATGAAATAAATAATGGAATTACACTTTGTAAACAACACCACGACATGATTAGAGGTATGGAAGATCAATATAGTACTGCTTTTTTGAAAATATTATTATCGGATTCTCAACTAAAAGACAATAAAGGAAAAAAGAAATGATAAAACTAGAAAATAAAATTACTATTCAGCCTCCTCCTTATACGGAAGCAGACAAAGTAATCACTCCTGACGCAATAATAATTGATGAATTAGATGTTATATATCACGACCAGCTTTCTGTGAATACAATAGTAGCCACATTCGCTAATGTTCCAGGAGAATTTGTTGTTTTAAAAGGAGATGAATACAAAGCTTTAAATGGAGAAATTAGCCATGAGATTTTACAATACAAGCTATTGATGCTTCTGGGAGAAGATGTTGAAAAAACTCTTAATAATCAATTTCCTAAAACTTTAGAGCAAGATCCTGATGGTCCAGGAAGTATCTTAACCAATATGATTAAAACCATAGGCATTAAATCTTCTTCTAATTGCAGTTGTCGTAAACACGCTCTTGAAATGAATGATAAAGGCCCAGATTGGTGCGAAGAAAATATAGGAACTATATTAGCTTGGATCAAAGAAGAAAGTACTAAGCGTAAACTTCCTTATGTTGAGTTTGTTGCTAAGTCTATAGTGCAAAGGGCTATTTATAAATCTAGAAAGATTAAAGCAGCTAAAGAGATAGATGCTGCTAGCACATAATGAAGAATGAAGACTTTAGAATTATCGTAGATACCAGAGAACAGCAACCTTGGTCTTTTGAAGACTACAGTACCAGTATAGCCAAACTTGATACTGGCGATTATTCTATAGAGGGTCTTGAGGATACCATATGTATTGAAAGGAAAAAGTCTGTTAGTGAAGTAGCTAATAATATTACAGAGTCTAGATTTAAAGACGTTATTAATAGACTGAAAGAGATTAAGTATCCTTTCGTATTATTAGAATTTGATTTATATGATGTATTAAGATATCCTGTAGGATCTAATGTTCCCAAAAGAATGTGGAGTAAAATTAGAATATCTCCAGCTTTTATAATGAAAAATATATTAGACTTAGAATTAAAACATAACATTCATGTTATCTTTTGTGGAGATGAAGTTAATGCTAGTAAATTAGCTGGTATGATCTTTAAAAGAATGTATTATCATATTTCCAAGGAGTCTACTAATGATTAATTATGATAATGCTTGGCTAGGATTAGGAGATTTATCTAATGTGGACATAGAGAATCCTATGATCCATAGAGCTAAAGAAGATATTGAAACTCCAGATATTCATTTAATGAAAATCATGAGGAATACTAACTATATAGGATCTACCGTTAAAATGCTTTTTGGAATAGAATTACATCCTATACAAATGGCTATATTACAAGAATTTTGGGAAAGACCTTTTCCTATGTTTATAGCAAGTCGAGGTTTTGGTAAATCATTCTTGATGAGTTTATATTGTATGTTAAAATGTACATTTGTTCCAGGCACTAAGATTGTTGTAGTAGGTGCTGCTTTTAGACAGAGTAAGATTATATTTGAGTATATGGAAACTATATGGAAAAATAGTCCTGTGCTCAGAAGTATATTTACAGGTAATAATGATGGGCCTCGTAGAGATGTGGATCGTTGTACTATGAGATTAGGAGACAGTTGGGCTATAGCTATTCCTATGGGCGACGGAAGCAAGATTAGAGGTCTTAGAGCTCATATTATTATTGCTGATGAATTTGCTTCTATATCTCCAGAAATATATGAAACAGTTGTTGCCGGTTTTGCTGCGGTAAGTGCCAATCCTATAGAAAATGTAAAACAAGAAGCTCGAAAAAAAGCTATGAAAGAAGCTGGGTTGTGGAGTGAAGAACTTGAGGAATTAGGAGATAAAAGAAAAAGTAATCAAGCTATTATATCAGGCACTGCAGATTATGGATTTAAACACTTTGCTCAGTATTGGAAAAGATATAAAACTATTATTGAAAGCAAAGGAGATGCTACCAAATTACAAGAATTGTTTCAAGGAGAGGTGCCAGAGGATTTTAACTGGAAAGATTATAGTGTTATTAGAATACCATACGAATTAATCCCTAAAGGTTTTATGGATGATAAGCAAGTATCTAGAGCAAAAGCAACCATACATACAGGAATATATAATATGGAATATGCTGCTTGTTTTGTTAATGACAGCGAAGGATTTTTTAGAAGAAGTCTTATTGAAAGCTGTGTAGCAGGAACTTCTAATCCTATAAAGATTGGAGAAAAAGAGATTATCTTTGAAGCTAAGGTTAAGGGAGACCCTGATTTAGAATATATATATGGTATTGATCCAGCTTCAGAAAAAGATAATTTTTGTATAGTTGTTCTAGAATTACATCCAGACCATAGCAGAGTTGTTCATGTGTGGACTACCAATAGATCTAATTTTCAAAATAGGCAAAAAACAGGACTAGTTAATGAACATGACTTTTATGGTTTTTGTGCAAGAAGGATTCGAGACTTAATGAAAATTTTTCCTTGTGCTAGAATAGGGCTAGATGCTCAAGGAGGAGGTGTTGCTATAGAAGAAGCTTTACATGATCCTTCAAAGTTACAAGAAGGAGAAGTTCCTATATGGCCAGCTATTGATCCCAATAAATCTAAAGATACCGACGGTAAAGCAGGTTTACATATTCTAGAATTAATTCAATTCGCAAAAGCAGATTGGACAGCTCAAGCAAATCATGGACTACGTAAAGATCTAGAAGATAAACTATTGCTGTTTCCTAGATTTGATAATTTAAGCATTGGACTATCTATGCTTGATGATGGTAGAGATATTATAGATTCTGACAATACAAATATTTACGACAATCTGACAGATTGTATTATGGATATTGAAGAATTAAAAAATGAATTAACCACCATTGTCATGACACAAACTAGTAATGGTCCTAACGCTAGAGATAGATGGGATACTCCGGAAGTTAAAACTCACGGAGGAAAGAAAGGAAGATTGAGGAAAGATAGATATAGCTCTTTAGTTATGGCGAATATGTTAGCTAGACAAATACATAGACAAGAAGCACCAATATCTTATGATGTTATTGGAGGCAATTTAAGAGATAGCCAAGCCAAAGACAGCGGAGAAATGTACAAAGGCCCAGATTGGTTTACTTCTGGTGCAAATGGAGACATTTATACCGGAATTTACAGATAATTAGTGTATAAGATATTAATCCCATTACAATCCTATTACAAAAGCAATACAATGTCAGAAAAACCAGAAGATAAAGATCCTATCAAAAATGCCTCTGTTTCTTCGGACGAGGCTTATGTTTTTTGGAACAGCGACCCAGATACTCAAGGAGATGCTTTGAAAGCTTCAGCAGGAGCTTTAGAAGAATACACGGGGATAAACAAAGCTGTTGCGGGAAGAAGGTATTTTAATGACTTTTCTAATCTAGATGGAAATACTGGAGGCAGACCAGGTTTAACTAGAACAGATTATGATTATTTCAGACCAGATGAAGCAGTACCGAAGCAAGTAAAACGAATTATTAAAAAAGCCGAGGATGTTTATCAAAAAGTAGGCTTGGTTAAAAACGTTATTGATTTGATGGGAGATTTTGGTGTTCAAGGAATTAAGATAGTTCATAAGAATAAAAGAATTGAAAGATTTTACAGGAACTGGTTTAAAAAGGTATCTGGCAAAGACAGATCAGAAAGATTTTTAAACAATCTATATAAGACCGGAAATGTTGTTATAAATAAACAGACAGGTAAAATATCAGCAAAAGTCAACAACAATTTATATAAAGCTATTGGTGTTGCAGACTTAAAAGTGGATTCGCTTTCTGACATTAAAGTGGAAAGAAAAGAAATTCCTTGGAGATATACTTTCATCGACCCTGTTTGTGTAGAAGTATCTGCTGGTTCTCTATCTTCTTTTGTTCATGAAAGACTTTATGAATTAACCTTACCAGCAGGTATTAGAAAAACTATTAATTCTCCCAAAAACCAAAATGAAAAAAATATCATAGCAAATTTACCTCCAGCTATTGTGGAAGCAGCTAAAGGAAGAAAACCATATCCTTTAGATCCAGCCAAAACTATTGTTTATCATTATAAGAAAGACGATTGGCAGACATGGGCATATCCTATGATTTATGCCATCATGGATGATATCACAGTCATAGAAAAATTAAAACTTGCAGATATCGCAGCTTTAGACGGAGCCATATCTAATATTAGAATTTTTAAGCTTGGCAGTTTAGAACATAAAATTGCTCCTACAAAAGCAGCTACAGCAAAGCTAGCTCAGATTTTGGGAAATAATGTCGGAGGAGGAACAATGGACTTAGTATGGGGTCCAGATATTGAGCTGGTAGAAAGCAAAACAAATGTCCATCAATTTTTAGGAGAAGGCAAATACACTCCTCATCTTAACAGTATATATGCTGGCCTTGGCATTCCTCCTACGCTTACTGGAACCTACGGAGCAGCTGGAACTACAAATAATTTCATATCTCTTAAAACTCTTACTCAAAGATTACAGTATGGGAGAGATTTACTAACAGCATTCTGGGAAAAAGAAATACTAGCAGTACAAAAAGCAATGGGGTTCCGACTTCCTGCTTCTGTAGAGTTTGACAGAATGGATTTAAGTAACGAAGATGCAGAGAAGGCCTTATTGATACAATTAGCAGATAGAAACTTAATTAGTGATGAGCTACTACAGAGCAAGTTCGGCTTTGATCCCGACATGGAAAAGAATAGACTTAACAGAGAAAATAAAGAGAGAAAAACAAAACGCATGGTAAACAAATCAGGACCTTTCCACGATCCTCAATTTGAAAATGCCTTAAAGAAACTATCCTTGCAACTAGGTATTGTCTCCCCTTCACAAGTTGGTCTTAATTTACCAGAGAAGTTACCTTCCGAAACAACACCATTAGATCTTAAGGCAAAAACGCCATCAACGAAGTTGGCTAACGATTCGAAAGAATCGTTGCCTGGAGTACCTGGAGAAGGAAGACCTAAATTATCAAAAGATTCAAAAAAACGAAAAGAAAAAACATTCAAACCTCAAACTGGAGCTAAAATTGCAATTTGGGCAGCACAAGCTCAGGACGAAATTTCGGAAATTCTTAATCCTATTATGTTGAGTTTTTACAGCAAGAAAAATCTAAGAAGTTTATCCAAAGCGGAACACAAAGAGCTAGACAAATTAAAAACCCAAATACTCTTTTCTGTCAGCCCGGAATCAAACGTAAGTGAAGATTTAGTTAGAACAGCACTTGCACAAATAAATAATAAACAAAATACAGAAATGTATAGAAAATTCAATGATTGGCTAAAAGATGTCAGACATCAGGTAGGAAAAGAACTAACATCAGAATCGTTGAAATATATCAAATCTTCTTTTTATTCTTTGGTGTATGAACACGTATATCCTCAAAAGGTACGGTAAAATATGAATAATTTAAAAATTTATGACATTGAGATTGCTGACGGTATAGCAGATATTATTAGAAGTAATGCTTCTATCTCGTATGCTGCCCAAGCAAAACCCTGTTTGAAAGACAATATTTTTTCATCTTCAGATAAAGAATATAAAACTCTAGCGTCTTATAAAGATGAAGATTTATATTATGTTCAATCAATACTGGTTACTTCTAATTGGAATAAAAATGACGATATTTTTCAATCACAAGAAATATGGAGAGCTAAAAATACTCCAGAAGATAAACCAACCAATTTAGAGCATGACGAAAGTACAATTATTGGCCATATTATTTCTAACTGGCCGATCACAGAAGACGGCATGTTAATAGATAAAGATACCCCAGAAGACAATCTTCCTAATAAATATCACATATTAACTGGTTCTGTAATTTATAGAGCTTTTTCTGACCCTAAGCTTAAACTAAGGGCAGAACAATTAATTCATGAGATTGAGAATGGAGAAAAGTATGTCAGTATGGAGTGTATGTTTAGCGGTTTTGATTACGGTCTTTTGAATAAAGAGACTAATGCTTATGAGATTCTTCCAAGAAATGAAACTACCGCACATTTAACTAAACACCTTAGATCTTATGGTGGTACAGGAGAGCATGATAACTACAAAATTGGTAGAGTTTTGAGACAGATAGTATTTAGTGGCAAAGGATTTGTGGCCAAGCCAGCTAACCCGGAGAGTGTCATATTGACCATGAAGAAAGAATCCACAGATAGTGACGTAAAAAATATTAACAATTTTTCAGAATTAGGTGTAACTACACTTAAGTCAAGCTTTAACTCGGAGGTTGAACCCATGAACTTAGATAAAGACGTATCAGAAATTAAAGATCAGATTGAAAGCATTGCTAAGTCTTCAGAATCTATCCAAGATAGTTTCAAGAAGACAGCTTCAGATCTAGAAAAACAGTATTCTGAATTATCCGAAGCCCTTACTGCAAGCAAATCTGATTCTGAAGCGAAAGCTGATCAGATCTCTAAGCTTGATGAGGAGTTAAAGGCTAAATCAGAAGAATCTGAAACTCAAGTAACTGAACTTAGTACTGCTTTAGAGACTATCGCTTCTCATGAAGAAACGATCAAAGCTCACGAAGAAAAAATCGCATCACTTACAGAATCTCTTACCAATTCTGATTCTCTCATCGCCGGATATAAGGTGAAAGAAGAAGAAATGGCTAAGAAAGAAAGAATGATGAAAAGAAAAGCTCAATTGTTAGAATCTGGAATCGATAACGATTCCGCTGAAGCTACTCTTGAGAAATTTGAATCCTTAGATGACGAAACTTTTGATGCTATTGCTCTTGCTATCGCTGAAGCAGCTAAAACAGCTGGGGCAAAGATGCCACCAGCTCTTAAAGAGGCTTTGGATAAGAAGAAAGAGAAAGAAGAAGAAGCAGAAAGTAAAAAGCCAAAAATGATGGCTTCTACTGAAGCAGAATCTGAAGTTGCATCAGAAGAAGAAGAATCAGAAGAGTCAGAAGAGACTTCTGCTGAGATTCTTGATAGTGTCGAAGTAGAAGAAGAAGTAAATCTTAGTGTTGGTGAAGAAGCTGAAGATTCAGTAGAAAGCACTCGCGCTGCTCTTGTCGATTTTGTTAATTCCAGACTCAGTACACAAAAATAACTTTTAAAGGGAGAAATACAAATGGCTCTTAAACCAGATAGAATTGAATCTCATACAGACATCTCATTCTTTATGAATGCGGTTGCTGAAAGAGGTGTCGTTGTTGTTGCTGCTACTGGCACAGCATCTAGTAATGTTGGCGTATCTATGGATGACGCTGGCGCACTTGCCGAAGTTGCTGCTACAGCAACTAGTAGAAATCCTCTTGGTGTTTTATTGAATGACGTGAAAGATTATGACCTCACGAAACAGCATATCAATTGGTATAAAGACGAAGTACAAAAGGGCGGTAAAGTTACCATCCTTCGTCAAGGTCAAGTTACTACAGACCAACTTAAGAGTGGTGACGTTCCTAAAGCTGGTATGCCTGCTCATTTAGCCGATAGTGGAGAACTTACTGTTACAACCACAAATGCTAAAGTGGGTCAGTTTTTAGGCGGCAAAGATGCCGAGGGTTTCGTCAAAGTAGACATCAACATTTCTTGAACATAACAAAGGGAGAACAATAATGGCAGATACTTTTACACCAACACCAGAAATCACAGATCTTCTGGTAAAGTCTGGATCAGCAGACAGAGACGTTGCTTTGGCAGCAAACAAGGAGTTTGCAAAAGCTTTAGAGCTTCCTCTCAGACAGGGTCTTATGAGTGGCAACATTCTAGACAATATTTTTGAATCAGTTCAGTTAGCTCCAGGAGCTACTCCTGAATTTCCTCTTGATTTTCTTGCACCTGGCACCGAAAGAGATTTTGTTGCTTACACTATTCCTAATCATGGATACATTCCAGAACGTCACGTTGAAAGTGATTACGTCATGGTTCCAACTTATGACGTAGGAGCTTCAATTGACTACCTCTTAAAGTATGCTCGTGATGCTAGATGGGACGTAGTTGGTCGTGCTATGGAAGTTCTTGAAGCTTCTTTTGTTAAGAAGATGAATGACGATGGATGGCATACTCTTCTTGCTGCTGCTGTTGACCGTAACATTGTTGTCTTTGACAGTGATGCTGCTGCTAATCAGTTCACCAAGAGACTTGTTAGCCTTATGAAAACTATTATGCGTCGTAATGGTGGCGGAAACAGTTCTTCAGCTAATAGAGGCGCTCTTACTGATCTCTATGTTTCTCCAGAAGCTATGGAAGACATTAGAAATTGGGGTGTTGATATTGTTGATGAAGTTACTAGAAGAGAAATTTACACAGCTGCTGATGGCGCTGTTAACAGAATCTTTGGTGTTAATCTTCACGATAGAGATGAGCTTGGCGTTGGTCAAGAATATCAAAATTTCTATGGTGGGGCTAGCGCTTTGAATCAAACTGTACCTGGCAGTAAGAGCGAAATTGTTGTGGGTCTGGACCTACGTAAAAGAGATAGCTTTATCATGCCAGTTCGACAAGAAGTTCAAATCTTCGAAGACGATAGCTTACATCGTCAAAAGAGAGCTGGCTTCTACGGATGGGCAGAACTTGGCTTTGCTGTTTTAGATAACAGAAGAGTTCTTCTTGGTGCTGTCTAATTTCTAGCGATATCTTTATCACTAATAGAAAGCCGCCTCTGTTTTGGGGGCGGCTTTTTTATTAATTATTGCGGTAGAAGTATATATATATTAAGGTGTATACTATTATATCCACAGGCCTTTTGATGAAAGATATGCCATGAGCGCTGGTAATTATGATTTTAAGATAGAACAGGGTACCTCGTTTAGAATGTCTTTGGTCTATAAAGACGCTAATGGGGATCCTATTGATATTACAAATTGGTGCGCTAGATTGACCTGGAAAACTAGCTCCAATACTACTCAGATTTTTACCACAGAAAATACAGATCTAAATGCTTATAAGTTTGAAATTGTTGGAGCAGCAGGTAGAATTAATTTCTTACTCCCTGCTTCTACAACTAATGCCTATGATTTTAATACGGCTAAATATGACTTAGAATTACAAGCAGACTATGATCATTATGCTGGAGGGGGAGGAAAGTATACTGTTCGTATTATGTTTGGAACAGTAAATATTATCAAGAGAAACAGTAAGTCTGGAACAGCTCTGGAGTGTCAACCATGACAGATTTTACTGTAGAAGTTGTTGATACTAACAACCTTTTAGAAATAGAAACAAGTACAGCTGTAACTCACGGAGACGGCATAAGTATAGTTGAGCTTGAAACAACTACGGCAGATGTTATAGAGATAACTACAGGCGTTTTTAGTTCTAGTAGTTCTGGTGGTTCTTCTAATGCTTCAGAAATTATTGGATTAACTTCTTTTATTAATAATGTGATAGATAATGCAACTATCGATTGTGGAACACCTTAGCACTAAACGGAAATAAAACGGAGAAACATAATGCCGGTTAATACAAGACTTCAAATCAGAAGAGGCACTCACTCCGAATGGTCAGTTGCCAATCCTGTTTTGCATTATGGTGAGATGGCTTGGGAAAGTGATACTGGTAGGATTAAGATAGGTCCTACAGGAGATCTAAATTGGCAGTCTATACCTTATTCTTTTGCTACTCTACAAGACCCTTCTAATGCAGGTTCTTTAAATAGTTTTTTAAGTGAATCTGGAATTTCGCTTACTGGAGTTACGGGTGTCTATGGGCATGTTACAGGAATACAAATAGATAGTAAATTATCTCCAGGCACAGACATAGGATTATCTACTGATGGAAATGGCTCTATAGTTATTAGCTATACAGGAGATGCCAGCTTAAATTTTCAAGATCCAGAACAAGTAGAGACTATTCAAGATATTGTAGGAAGTGGAGATCATACTTCTACAGGATTTATTAGACAGGTTTCTGGTATAAATATAGTTTATGACGATAATGGCTCTAATGGAAGCGGTACCCTTACTTTCGCTTTAAATGAATTAGTTGGGGAGAGTGGTGTTGTTACTAGCTACGATAATGATTCTTGGAAAATAGCTGCTAATTTAACATCTGGGAGTGGTATTGAGATAACAGATGTTGCAGGATCTAAAAGAATTACTGCTACAGGTCTTGCTCTCGAAAGTCATAATCATAATATTAATGATATTAATGGATTTAGTTCTGTAGACGTAACAGACAATAGTATTAGCGGTATTAATAATTTAATAGCTAGTGGAACTGGCGTTTTTGATGTATTAGAGATTAATGGTTCAAACGGTTTTATTTTCCCTAATACAG
>JGI24004J15324_10000458_pt1 | contig 16682 bp, 14 predicted proteins | sample LinPmetageLP32_FD_15324 | JGI IMG/M metagenome (IMG submission 15324)
AAACGTGCTAAAGATCGTCAGTTTGAACAGGCTTTAGAGCAAGCGTCTACACCTGAGACAGTACGAGACTTTAGAGAAGTATACGAAGACGGTTTTGATTTTAACAAAGGGTTAAGCTATCTAGGTGGATTAGCTGGCAGTACTGCTGCATCAGCGGCGAACGTGTTACAAGGTGGTGGATACGGTGCAGCTATTGGCGGTGGCGCAGGGTTAGTTACAGGTGGACTTCCCGGTCTATTAGGTGGTGCGACTACGGGCTTTGGATACGGTACTACAGCAGGTCTTGTTGCGCCGTTTGCAGGTAATAACTTAGCACGTACAAAAGAAGAGCTTGGTTTAGACGAGGCTGGGGTAATTGATCTTGCTAAAGCTATCGGTGCTGGTTACGTACAAGCATTATCTGAAAAGTTTGGTTTAAAATATTTAGCTAAAATGGGCTTTAACCCTAATGCGGTTAGCAAAAAATTAGCTGCACGGTTTATAGAAGGCGGTACAAAGACATCTATTGTAGAAGGTTCTACAGAGACGTTTCAACAAGCAATAGAACGATTACAAGCTGGACTACCTTTGCTAAACGCGGAAGGCAAAGAAGAGCTATTACAAGCTTTTGTAGGCGGTGTTGTACTGGGTGGTGGTGTTGGCTCTGTAGGGTCTGTCTCTCCGTTCCGCGAAAAAGAAACTGTGTCAAAAGAAGTAGAAGCAGTCACGCCAAAAGAAGTAGAAGAGGTCACGCCAAAAGTTACGTCTGATGAAGCTATGACCGCAAACGAACTTGTGCTTAAAAATCCATCTCTTCTTACAATGCCCCAAGAAGAATGGGATACATACGATCCTTTTAATCCTAATGCATCTAATTACTATAAAAATTTAGGCATACCTGATGAAGATACGTATTTTGACATTATAGAGTTACGAAAACTTGCTAATGCTGAATTGGTTAAAAAAGACGACAAACCAAAGATTACATCAAAAGATGTTCTTCCTCCAGACGCTGCTGAAGCAATACAAAACTACAGCGTAACTTATAATATACCGTACAATGATGCTGAAACTGTATACGATTTTGGTAAAAACTCAGGTATTATAAACCCAAATAACGTTACCACTTATGATTTACTTGAAGCGCATGACAAAAGAAACAATGAAGAAGCCCAAGCTGGCGGTGGAGCTTTAGTATCTGAGCTTGAAAGTAGCAAGAAAGAAGGTAACAAAGTAAAATCTAAACCAAAAGCAGAGGGGAAAGTTCAGACAACAGTAGAACGAGAAGTAGTTGATGCAGATGTTGCTGCTAACGTAACAGGTCAAGAGACTGCAATAGCTCGTGAAGCAGAAAATGCGATTGACCCAAGTGAAAGGCGAACTCCTGTACAGCGGAGTGAAGATTTAAGTGAGGTTGCAGAAGATGGAATTGACACAGGAACAGATGGAACAGGCGTTGACCCTAGCGTACTCAATGCAGATACCGCTACCCAAGAGGCCGTCAATACAAATACCAAACAACTTGACCCACCTACAGACGGAAGATTGGATGGCAATAGTGGAGATATTGGAGCAGCTAATGTACCAGAGACAGCGGAGCAACTTGCATTAAAAGATGCCGCTGCATCAGAGACACGCCGTCCTGTTAACGTACAGAACCTCACAGAGACTAATCCCTCTGTAGTAATGGAGAAGATTACCAAAGAGCAACGTAACGCTACCGTTGCTAGGTTTGTAGACTTTAGAAATACAAATCCTGATATGGCGGTCTATCACGACGAATTTATATCAGACAAAGATACTGACGTTGACTACTTTCAAGGTGGTGATCTTGAGCGTGTAAGTAATCTATTTAGACGTAAAAACAGAATAGCAGAGCAAGAAGGTGGGTCTGACACAGAAGTTGAAACGCTTACTCCTGAAGAAGAAGCGGCTATAACTTTCTTTGAACGGTTTGAAAGACCTGAGTATGCGTTAGAAGAAATAGCTGCACGTACACAATTAGACGTAAGTGATAAAGTAGCAGGGGCTGGTAAAATAGACTTACTCCCCGATGCTGACAGAGACAGAATGAGCATTGCGACTACAGCGGCTTCGTTCTTGGAACCGTTTAATAAGGACACAGCAAATCTTGCAGAGAAGTGGGTAACTGCAAACTTAACACCTGAGATAAATGAAGTTTATAACAAAGAGCGTGATGCCGCTGCGGAACGAATAAAGATAGATCGTCGGGCAAAGTTTAAAGTAGACTTGCCGCCTGTGCAGCCGAGACCTAAAGGCAAAGGCCCAGATGTAGCGCAACAACAAGCTGCGTGGGATAGCTCATACAAAAGCTCTCACTTCAACACTGGTAAGCCTCGTCCAACTATGTCTGAGCAAGTAGCCGCAGGTGCGAAAGCTGTGGAAGAAGAAACAAATAGACGTTTTGCAGAGCAGCAAGAAAATATTGCTATAGCAGAAGCAGCGCAAGCTGCTTTAGACAAACCTGTAACCACTCCTATTTTAGACGAACCTATAACCAAAGTAGAAGATGTTAAAACCGCTGATCTGTTAACAGACCCAGAAAAGAAAGCGGTTCTAGGTAAAACAGGCTCACGTAAACAAGATGAACGAGCCTTGAGACTAATGAAAAACTTTGATGTCAATCCAATAATGGAGTTGTACGACACAGGGTTTGATCCTAACTATAAGCGACTATTATCTGAGTTTGTTGTTGATCGACACTTACCACTTGATCCCGTGACTATGACCATGTTGGAAGATAGTAATCTGTCTGATGCCTTAAAAGAGTTTGCCAAGAATGGTGACATTCCTACAAGAGCGTTTGCAAAATTCTTCGCCAAGTATGCAGGGAACACACAAGTACAGTTTGCAGATAGAGGTACACAGATAGCAGGGTACTTTGATCCTCGTACCAACACTATTACGTTTAATTCTAATATCCCTACAACAGGACACGTACTCCTACATGAGATGGCTCATGCGGTTACATCTCAACAGATTGCAACTAACCCCCAGTCTGCTCCAGTTAAAATGATCCGCAAGGTTTACGAAGACTTGAAAGATATACTCCCTGCAAGTGCAAGTAATCTTGATGAGTTTGTTGCCGAGTTTTATGCAAACCCCGATCTACGTACTACCCTGTCTGGCATTATGGACAAAGGTCAGTACGGCTCTGCACGTACACGTATGGTTAAGGCAATAAGCCGTATGTTTAAGCGGCTACAGGTAGCAGTAGGGTTAGCGAAAGCTACAGAACGCCGTACTGTATTGGACTTGCTTGACCCTCTTGTAGATCAGCTAGTGAACCCTGCGCCGTCATTTAGAGATGCTGATGCGCTACAGATGATTGCTCACAACCCTGACGCTGTAAACAAAGTGTTTGAGGATGCTGTAACCAACGGCCCTGAGTTTAACGAAGCCGCATACAAGAAATACGATGGTTTAGTAAAAAGTACCCTACAAGATAAGGCAGGGAACGCAGGGAATATAGTCAAGACTGCCGTAATGCAGCTTACCCCTCTGCATAATATTGTACGTCTTGCAGAGAAGTACGCCCCTAGTGCGCCTAAAATAAACGACTTGATGAACCAAGCAGGGGGCGAGATACAAGAGCTATACGACAAGGTTAATGGTATAAACAACGGTGTTATACGATGGGCTAAAAAAGCTAGTCAGAAAGACGTAGATGCGTTTAACCGTCTTAACAACATAGGTACGGCCTATAGAGTTGATCCTACGCTAGATGAGAAAGCGGCTAGAAAACGGTATTCAGGTGATTTGTATGATAAAATATACAAACTCCTTAGAAAAGACTACGTGCGGTTAAGCAAGGGGCAGGGCGGTAAGCTATACATGCAAAGCCGAAATATGTTTAAGGGACTGCTTAATGAATTAAGTTCTGCTCTTGATGTAAGGCTAGAAGCGTCAGGCATACCTGCTGAAGCAAGACAAACTCTTCGTAAATCTTTTTATGATAGGCTCGTACAGAGAGGTATGATAGAACCATACGCTCCACTAGAAAGAGATAAGGGCGACTATTGGTTTTCTATAAATCACATAGACCCTCTAACAGGTAGAATGGAGCGATACACTGATGCGTTTGAAGGGCCACAAGCCCGTGATAATGCAGGGGAAAAAATTACAAAAAATGCCGCAGAAGATATTGCAGAGGCTTACGCTAAAGCCAGTGCGATGGACGAGAGAACTCTTATAGATAACGAAGGTTTTCGGCGTATAAAAACAGAGCTTGACTCACGTATATCTACAGGTATGGCTCAAGACGCTGCCATTAGAGACTTTATGGAAATAGAAGCTACTCAACAATTGGATGTGTCTAGATATATAAACAAAGCACCTCCAGCCTCTTTTGTGCGCGATTTGATGTCACAACTAGGTAAGAACAAAGAAATATCTCCAGAGTTACAAAATGAAATTGGTAATCTTATTTTAGATACCTTACCTGAAACGTCTTACTTACAATCGTTCAGGCAACGTAAAGGTGGCGATCTTATAGGGGCGCGTATGGGGTACAATCCAGACTCCATAAAAGCTATTTCTGACAACTCTCGTTCTCTGACACGTCAGATTGTAAACATGAAGTATAAGAGTAAACTGCAACAGACTATATCTGCTGTTGAAGCAGAGATGAATGCGAACCCCGAACAAACCCCTGCAAAAGCGATGTACCTAAAGACACTTGCAGGGTACGCCAACGCTGGCCCTATGCCAGAGCGTAGCAAACTTTCCCGATTTGCTACTGCCGCAGGGTTTAACATGACCCTTGGGTTAAACGTGTCTGGGGGATTGGTTAACCTTTCTCAGATACCGCTTGTCACGCTACCATATTTAGGTGGGAAGCACGGGTATCCTCAGACTATGCGAGCCATCGGTGCGACTACTAGCCTCTTGCAGAATAGTGGTTTGAAAAGAAAAATAAAAACTTACGGCGAGGAAGCAGGTACAACTATGGAGGTAGAGATAGACTCACCTATGTCTATTTCTAATATAAATACAGCTAACGTAACTCCAGCGCAGCAAAAAGCTTTAGATAAAATGGGTATGACCCCCGAAGAGTTACAGGTTCTTATAACCACAGGTATAGACCTTGGTCAGTTTAAACGCTCTCTTGATTATGAAATCATGGACGTAGAAAACATGAGCGGTATATGGGCGAAGGTAAACAGAATAACAGGGTTTATGCAGCATCATGGGGAACGTATAAACAGAGAAGTCGCGTTAGGCGCGGCATACAGCGGTGAGCTAAACAACATGTCACCAGCGGATAGGGCTGATCCGCAACAGTTAATTAAAGCAGCACAGCAAGCTGTGTATGACGTGGAGACAACTAACGGTGGTATAGCGGCAGGGGCTGCTCCACCCATAGCTAGAAAAAACCTTGGTGCAGTTGTCTTTATGTTTAAGCGGTACGGCGTATCCATGATTGCTATGTTAGGAGAGTTAGTGCTTGGCAAGAAGGGTGTGTTTGGTACAGGTGCTTCCCCCGCAGATAGAAGATTAGCAGCGTTTCAGTTAGCTGGTATATATGGATCAGCCTCTTTGCTTGCTGGCGCACAAGGAGTTCCCGGTTTTGGGTTGGGGACTATGGCGTTAAACATCGCCATGACTGTAGCTGGTTTTGATCCCGGTGGAGAGGATGACGATGCTAAAACAATGGCACGTGCGTATCTAGGCGATGGCCCTTACAAAGGAGCCGTAAACTACTACACAGGTGTGAACATAGCTAGTCGGATTGGCTTGGGCGAACTCCTATACAGAGATACCATGATTGATAGAGACTGGCCTTTGCTATTTAGTTTAGGTGAACAACTCGGTGGGCCTGTCGTAGGTATAATACTAAATACAGACCGTGGTCTTAAACAGATGGGTGAAGCATTTGGTAAAGGTGATGGAGACGCTTTCTATCGTGGTGTTGAAACAATAATGCCAGCCGCTATGAAGAACGCTATGAGAGCTATGCGGTTTTCTCCAATGTATGAGGACGGTGCTTATACGAGGGATGGTAAACCTATCCTACAAGATATTCATCCACTGCATATAGCTGGTCAGTTCTTTGGCTTCACTCCTACAGCCTACTCTGCACAAATGGAAACAAACGCACGGGCGATGAAGCTACAAAAGAGCATAGTAGGTCGTCGTGGTAAATTATATGACATGTTCTCTCGCGCTTATTTTGACGGAGATGCAGACGGACAGCAGTATGCGTTAGAGCAGATAGCGGAATACAACGAGGATTATCCTGAGTATCCGATACTAGCTGACAATCTTATGAAGTCTTTACGAGGTAGAATAAAGAACAGAGCCACCAGCTTTCATGGTACAACTCTGAACCCACGTCTAAAAAGTCGTATCATAGCAGACGCACAGCGGTACGGCGATCCTACAACTTCTATGTTTGACTAAAAAAAAGACCCCCACTAGATGTAGGGGTCAGTTATTGGAGAACAACTTCATGGTGTGAGGTTGTCGAGGCAAACGTATCACACCGTTCTCCAAGTACGCAAGCCAAGTTTACCATTTTCTTCTACAACACGTGTTTCCACTGTCCAGTATTTCATTTTAGCAACATTTTTTATCTGATCTTTAGCTTTTTCTGTGTTCACACAAGGTATAAACACAGAGTATCCAATGTCCATAGCACCCCAATCTACGGTGATCCGTAATCCATCAGGGTTTAGGTCATCAATTTTCAGAACTTTTTGTGTCATGCCTATCCACCAAACTAAAATCTAACTCCAATGCTCTGGCTGGTGGCAGATTAAACTTCGTGCCTTTACCAAACCGAACAAGAACCCCTGCCTTTGCCCCCATCTCTTTCTTCATATCCTTCAGAAGCTGACCGTAGTTAAGCTGTTGCTTGGCACACCAGTCTCTCAACGGCTTTGGTTTTATAAACAATTTCTTTTTGTCCAACTCGTAGCGAGCAACTAATTGTATTCGTGGAGACAACTCTGGGATAACTAACTCATCTACCCCGTCAGTGCGTTGGTCTTGATCACTACGTATATGAAGCACATTGCTCCAGTTTTCCCCAATAAAGTCATTTATGGTCTCTGCAACGGATGAGCCAATGTCATCTACAGACCCCTTCTGCCTTTTCAGAACGTCTACAATCCAATCAAATTGCTCGTCCATCGGGTAGTTTACTATGCCTAACTCTCTTGCACCCAGTAGTCCAACCAGTGTTGCCGCGCACCCTGCGCTCCAGAACCTGTTCTCTGGGCCAAGCCCTGCCGCTGTGTCTATCCGTTCTTGCGCTTGCTTTAGCAGTGATTGCACAGTGTCCTTGTTGTTGATTACCCACTGGATATACTCTTCAGCAAACCAACCGTAATTCTTCTGTACGTCTGTCCACAAAGCGTCAGTCACAGTTTTAAGTTTGGGATCAGGCTTGATAAGACTGGGTACATCTATCTCTAGAAGCCGCTGCATCTCTGCCTTCGGTGCAGCTTTATCTTTAGTTAGCATTTCCCACGCACTGACGTTAGCAGAAGTAATACCCATCAACTCCCACGGCCTACCCCTCTGTCGCTCTGTGTTACCGTTCATAGATAGTCTGTTCTTCTGTCGCCCACCTGAGAATTGATAAACAAACTTAGAAAATTCTAGACCACTCACGTTGGTCATCTCGTCCAGACATAGGAGTATGTTATGTAAAACTTCTCCACGGTTCATTATTGCGTTATAGGTATCATCTCGCTGGTTCATTATCTGGTTTGGGTCACCCCATACAGACATAGCCATCATCTGTGCAGTTGTTTTGCCCACACCTGTGCCACCGTACAGATGCACCAGCATACTCTTTATACCTGTCATAGGCATAAGTATTGTGCCAAACCCCATACCAATTACAAATCTATGTAACTCAAACCCAGACCTGTTGTAGAAGTTAAACAACTCAGCCTGTCGCTCACGTGTACCTGTCGGTACGAACGCTTCCACTAGACCAGCAGTCTTAGCAGACGGTGGACTGAAAGCAGGTTCAGTTGCTGTGATAAGTCTATCGCCTAACACGAACTCTGACATTGTATCATCTGTCCAACCAAACTGTTGATGTGCTTTATCGGCTGGGCCTTTTTCTTGTAGCTCGTCAATCCATCTCATAGAGTAATCCATTATTAGTTTAAGTTGTGCGCCTACGGCTGTGACACCTTGTGTAGACATGTGCTTACGAAACTCTTCAGTAGAAGTAATAGACGCTAGTGGTACACTAAACTCTCTCACTCCATCTTTTGGTAGCTTCAAACGAAATACCGCGATCTCTCCTTGATCAGGGTCATGCAATCTCTTCATTACATATAGATCGTTGCGGTATATAGGTATGTCTTTGGGTATACCCTCTTCTTCTACACGCATATACACGCCACCGTTCTTACCTCTAAAGTAAGGAGCAGGGTATGTAGGTACGTCTTCTTCGGGTTCAGCTTCTACAATGTAATGCCCTAAGTCCAGTGGTGATCTTATATCCCCCCAATGTGGACACTTGTCGCAAACATCAGGGTTCCTATCGTCAAACGTAATACACGTATGTCTGTGCTTTATACCCTCTAGCTTACGCTCCATAACTGTTTCGTCAAAGTCTGGATGCTCGTCAGATATTGCCCTCGTAGCGTATTCACTATCCTGACAAAACTTTGCAATAGACAATCCTGATACCCAAAGAGGTTCATCTACTTCTCCTTGGTTCATGGCAACATGAGCTAGTTGAGCGCAACCGTCTCCGCTTATCGTCTTCTGCATTATTGTTTCAAACAGGTATTCTTTATTCTCTTTATGTGTTTCAAAAGCTTTTGCTGAACCAAACGTATACCCATCGTCTACATTCGCGTACTCATCTGCCGTAAATATATCGCCAAAGTCGTGAAGCAGTATGGACGTAGGTAGTTCCTCATCTGCCATATGCACAAGTAACGGTGGATCATCCTTATGATTATGTGTGTCAGGCATACGTAAGATACTAGCCGCATCCGCTGTACGTACTGGATCAGCGCGTAGCCCCAAACTTCTACATGCACCCTTGAGCTTGTTAGCCACTACAACCCACTCGTCTTGTGTTACTGGCTCCGCTAGAGGCCAATACACATGTACACCTCTGCCTGAGTTAACTAACAAGGGTTCGGGTAGCCCTGTCTTATCTATAAATTCTTGTAGGGCAATAACCGCCGCTTCTTGAGAGGGATAATCTTTTTTCGGGCCACAGTCTAAGTCCAAGAACATAGACTTCATTTGTAGTACATTGCTTTGTTCGCGCCCCCTTGTCATGGTTGAGGACACAACATCCCCTTCTTTAACATAGGTTCCTAGCGCGAAGTATATGTCATAACCGTCCTTGTCATACTGATAAGATGCGGTTTCTAATTCTTCTACAGTCTGGTAAAACTGTTGTACTCTGTTGTTTCCTTTAAACCCCCAAGCACAGTACAGTCCATCGTTCCCCAAAACTGACTTTAAAAAGTCTATTGTTTTCATTGTGCTGCTTTCAAATAAAAACGGTGGACACCGATACCCCCCAGTGTCCACCGTGTATGTGGTTTAGTCGGCCTTCTTCTTGCTCCCCCATTTATTAACTAAACCACTCAGGTCTTTCTCAGTAGCAGGAGCAGCAGCAGGCTCCTTCTTTATAGAAACGACCTTCTTGGGTTCTTCTACCTCTAAAACTTCTTCTTCCACATCGGGCATATTGTCAGCAACTGCGCCAAATGTAGGCGTGGCTGGCTGTTCTCCTGCCACGAAACCACCTTCAACTTTGCCAAGCAGTGAGGATGCCTGCGCTTTACGCTCTGCGAGTTTTATCACTTGCACCTGACGCAATCTAAGTGACACACCGTGATGAGTGTCCTTACCGTCTTTACGCATGTAGGGTATTAATTCTACGACAAGATTGACGGTGCTACCACCTGTTAGCTCAAAATCATCTTTTAAAAGATTAGCTTGACTATCAAACTGTTGAGGTACGTCTACACCTACCTTGTTAAAAGCACAGGGGATATGTGTCTTATACTCATACTCACCACCTTCTGTTTCTTTAAATACCTCGGCTGGTGCGTCCAACTCTTTAGGCCAAGATGCTTTTCTACGCGCTGTGTAGGCTGCGTCCATCTTGTTATACAAAGCTTTAGCTTCATCCTCGTCCATGAGGAAACTCGTTGAGTACCTTGCGTTATCGTCAAACTGTCCACAGGGAGCAGTCTTTCCCAATTTGGTATCGTAACGATATGGTTTGTTTATTCGTGGGTATAATGCTTTTACACCCTCAATAAGATATTGCTCATTCGCCATTCTTTCGTTCTCCTTTAGTAAGATGCGCCTCTATGGACGCAATATTATAGCGATATGTATCGCCTGCTTTTATGTATGCGCTACGAGGGATGTATTCTTTTCTCACCCATGTACGCACGGTTGCTCTATTAACGCCAAAATACTCGGCTACGTCAGTAATTTCAACATATGGACTTGTTTGGGTTGTATCTTGAAACGATATCATTTCGTTGGTTTCCTCACAGTTACAGACACGTCTACGCTTTTATTTAAACCCTTCGGTAGAAGGTTAGGGTTTTCTTCTAAAAACTCCCGTAGATGGGCCTGATTGATGCGTTTGTCCAACAACTCAGGAGCGCGATGCTCCAAGACAAACGTGTGGAAATGCTCCCAATCGTATGTCCAATATCTTTCTTTGGATGTTTTATACACCAGACCTTCGGAAGTCTTGACGCTCTCCAAACCTTGTTCTTCACAATACTCAAGCAATGCAGCCTTTAGTTTGTCCTGTGCTATTACCAACTCTCCGTCTTCCTTTTTAAACTTGGAAGACAGTTCAGTACGTTTAGCTCGTACATTTAAGTAGGCACTGGTAAGGTTTTCTATTGAAATAGACACCATTGTTCTCCGTGTTTTATTTTTTTATTATTGTTATATTTAGTAAATAGTACGTAAACGTATACTAGTCAAGTAATTCTTTATAAAGATTAGTAATTTGTGAATGTACGTCTATTTTCTTGTCTAGTAGTTTGTACATTCGACGTTCTGCTGTTGATCCCTCAAGCTGCACAACAATACATTTGTTAACCTGACCAGCACGATGAACCCTTGCGTTGGCTTGTGCATACGTCTCTAGCGATGGAGTAGGCGACCACCACACCACAGTATTTGCAGCGGTCAGCGTAACGCCATGTGCAGCACTCTGCGGTTGGATAACCAACACTCGCGGATACTTCTCTTCTTGAAAGCGTTTAAATATGTCAGAACGACGAGTAGCACTTACCGAACCTTGTATTACTTCTGTTTCTACACCGTCTTCTTGCAGTCGATCTGCTAATATCTTTATGGTGTGCTTAAACGGCACAAAGACCAAGACCTTTTGTTCTGTCTCGTCTATTGCTTCCTTTAACACTTTGTACCTGTTGTCGATATCAAACGCTATCACACCCCCGTCATCTGTGTACGCTGCACCAGAACTTATCTGTAGGAGTTTGTTAAGAGCTACCGCAGCGTTGACTGCTGTCACGCTATCTTCTGAAAGCTCTAACACCATCTCTTTACGCAATTTATCGTAGTACACCTTTTGCTGTCGGGTCAGGGCCACGCGCCGTTTTGTGTATAGCATGTCAGGTAAATCCAGACATTGTTCTTTAGTAAATCGTATCGCTGGCTGCAATGCTGCATGAACTGTATGGATCGCACTAGGTTTGGGAACCCAAGTAAACCGTGATTGCTGTAGCATCACCTGATCTCTAAAACCGCTAAAAAAACGTGGTACGCTGTTGGGGTTGACTAACTTTGCTAACCCATACGCATCCACAGGAGACTGAGCGGCAGGGGTTCCTGTCATCATCCATAGGCCACAGTCTGTCTTGTTTACAATTCTGTTTAATGTTTTCCATCGTTGAGACTGTGGGTTCTTGTAGTGCGTTGCTTCGTCCACAATGATTAGATCAAACCCTGCTTTTACAATAACGTCCTCTACAATCTTAACCCCATCGTAATTTATAACAACGAAACGCGAACTGCCGAGCAGTGTTTCCGCTCTCTTAGACTTATCTCCATGAGCTATGTCCACTGAGTGATGAGATGCAAACGTATCTAAATCTTGCCGCCATGCGCTGTCCATAATTGATAGTGGGCAGACAACGAGAACCCTCTTTAAAAGCCCTTGTTCTATCAGAAAGTCTGATGCCCATATTGCACTTGCGGTCTTACCAGTGCCTTGCTCGTTAAAACAAAAGCTCTTTTTGTAGGATGTTAGAAACGCCGCTGTTTTCTTTTGATGGTCAAACGGTTTGTATTCTCCCGACCATTTATAATGCTTCTCAATAGCCGAAATAACTGGTTTTTTTTGTAACATGTTCATGTTGTTCTCCTTTGTTAGTCAATCGACTAACGCTTCTTTTTCCTTGAGCCTTTACTGATAGCACCACCACCAGCCCTGTTCTTTTTGCGGCTTTGTATTGATACACCGTCTTTGTTAGAACCACCCTTACTCAGTGCTTTTTTGTGGGCAATATCCTTGCCTTCTCTTTTGTCAGCTTTACCATTTTTGTTTTTGTCTACGCCGTTCTTGTCCATGTTTCGACGTGCGCGTTGGCGTTCCATACGATCTTCGTGTTCACCCCTAGACTTTTGCTGTTTGTATTCTTTTTTATATGGGCGAGGTTTATTCTTGTAGGGCATGACTAATTCCTTCCATTGTGAGAACACTCTACAACAGGACAATGATGTCTGCATAGCCCTGAAGGGCGTGGGTTCCAAACGTCATTCGTGTATGCGTCACGCATCTTACCGTATCTACGCAGCCACTTAGCCCACATAGCGAAGGAGTTGTCTACGTGATAGCTCTCTTCTATCAACTCCTCTGCCACAACAAACAACAGTGATGCGTCTATATACTTTATATCTGGAAATTTCTTAAACACGCTAAGAGCCATCAACTCTAGCTGACCCTTGTCTGCGTATCGTGTAGACTTGCCTGTCTTATAATCAACAATCCAAGCTCGCTCGGCTAACACATCTACAATAACTAAATCTACGATGCCGCGAAACCATACATTTTTGTCAAAGAAACCGCATGGCTTTAAATCTTCTGTAAGCCCAAGTTTCTGTTCGCATAGCTTAACGCCTCGTATTTCTTTGAGTTCGTCCAAAGCGTCCTTCACGTAGTCAAATTGTGGGGGGATAGGCACGTCAGAACCTATGTAATCTTCAGCCGCTTTATGCATAGCTGTACCGTAGAGCATAGCATCCGTCTCAACCACGGGATGCTCTTTAAGAACACTTACGTGATAAAACTGTTTTGGACATGTCTCAAAATTCTTTAATCTGCTAAACGACCAAGATGCTATGCTCATTGTTCTCTATGTTCCGTCACGAAGCCCTCGTCTTTTAACTGAGCTACAAATTTTGTAACGCCTGCACCCCAACCTACATGTATGCCTTGCTCAAAAACCTTGAAACAAATTTCTTTGTTCGCTTCTATAACTTCTAAATCTTCTGGGGCGTTTTCTTTGACCATATCTAATACTTTCGCCCAATGCATTTCGCACATGACATCAAAAGCTTCTTTACTATCATCAATGTTAACACTCATTCACATTCTCCATATGATTTACCCATACCGCTTTCACAGTCTATCGGTAGCCCTGCCGCCCATGATGGGGTTTCACGCATACAACTCTCTATGTATACCCGTGCCTCAGGTAACTCTGCATCGCGTACACAACAAACAATACTATCATGGACTGTTAAGACTACTCTATATCTATCAGCTATTTTTAACATCTGCTCGCCAATGATACAACGAGCGATAGCCTGACACACGTTCTCTACAACTTTCCCACCGTATATTCTGGTGCGACCTTCTCTTGTTTTGTAGTCGTATTCGGTACGACCATTCTCTGTAGTAGAAGAGAGGTCATTATAAAACATCTTTAGGTGCGAGGGTAAGACTATAGCATTAGCATGAACATCTACATCCAACACACGCTTGCGCCCAAATCTAAACTCTTTATTGCTATGCATATCTACAATGCACCGCTGCGCCGCTTGCCACAAGTCACCTATTAGTGGGTACGTCTCTCTGTAAATAGATATGATGTCCTTGGCCTCTGCCTCTGGTACTTCGTACCCGAAAGTCTTTAGCTGCGCTCCGAACTTCATATACCCCATGCCATACCCTGCACCGAGGATAGTGGTCTTACCTATAAAGCGTTGGTTTTTTGTAACCGCTTCTTCGGGGATGCCATAGATGGAACTTGCCATCTTTATGTATACGTCTTCACCGTTAGCGAATTGACTAACAAGGTCATCTTGCTCTGCCAACCAAGCTAGAACCCTAGCTTCGATCTGCGAACTATCTGCATCAACGAGCGTATATCCTTCGGGTGCGATAATGCTGCTCTTCAACTTCTTACCGTTTGGCCCACGACTTGGTAGGTTTTGAAGATTAATCTTATCATCCCCACCCCACCGTCCTGTATGCGCGGCGTAATATCTTACTGGTACGGGTAGCGGGCCACGTTTTGATATAGAGATAAACCTCTCTGTACGAGTTTCCTCTAGAGTACTTTTAGTACCCAGACGTGCGGCAACTAAGTTTCTAACCCTTTCGTCTTCGTGATCAGCTAATGCTTTGAACCCTTCGTCGGATTTGGCAAACGCAAACGTGTCTTTCCCTGTTCGCGCACTTACTTTTGTGGGGGGCGTAACTCCAAGGCTCTCCAGTAAAACCGCGAACTTCGGATTAGACATAAGCTCTTCACGTGCTGCCCCTGCTGCTTTCATAAGGGTAGTCTTATACATACGTGTATCTGTTAGATGCCCTTCTAGTAAATCCCGGTCTAGACGTAGCGTTGGTTCTATATACATACGCAGTGTTCTATCAATCAACTCAAGCTCCTGCTGTGGGAACGTGGGATACATTAGTTTAAATATTGCATAAGTCAGATCAACGTCATTAATTGCGTAATCCGCAAAGCGATCTAATTCTTCTTTGGTAAAATCATCTAGGCGTTTGCCCATTGTGTTTTGTACTTCGTCACCTTTCAACCCAACTCCGTACCTAATGGCAACACTCTTTAAAGCTGCACTCTGTTCAGTGCCATGCAAAGCTCTCGCCATACATAATGTGTCTAACCATATCTTAGGTTTTATATCGTATAGCCAACTCAGTATTGCGCCATCAAACATTGTGTTGTGACAAAGTATGGCACAGTCAGAGAAGTCTGCCTCTGATAGGAAACCTTGTATCTTCCTGCTGCCCTCTATCCACATAGTAGGTTGCTCACCGATCTTTACGGCAAGACCTATCACTTCAAACCGATCATCGCGCACATACTCCTCAGTTGTGAGTTTACGTAACGAATACTGTCTGTCGTAATAGGTCTCAAAATCTAAAGTGACAAAGTTCATTTTCTTGCAGGGGCCATTTCACCAGCTAGAGCCATGTACCCACAGACATCTACGAAACTGTCAATAGACTTAACCTCTCCGTGTAAACGAGCTACCTTTAAAAGGGTCATCATTATGCCAACATCTGTAGGAGTGATAAGTTCTATTAGACCCAAATGCGTGTTCCAATACGTTGCTATACGCTCAAAATTATCCTGTGCGTCTCCATAATCATTGGCACGATCACCGTCTATTAAGTAAGCGGCTTTATCTAATATGGCTTGGCTTACTCTATCTTCTTTAACTTCTGTTTCACGTGAAACACCTANTCCAGCTTTTGATTGTTTCTTCCAAGGTTTTAGCTTGTACGTCTTTCGGTGTNCCGATCTTGGACATGAGTTTATGCACATAACTAACAGATGAGTTAGTATCTTTTGCTATCTGTTTCGTAGTGGCTTTCGGGTGCTTAATCTTGTACGCCCACACCTTTTCTTGTTTCTTAGTCATTTACTTCTCCAATATTTAGGCCGCTGCCTTTGTTATATTTATACGCACGTAGTAATTTTTCCCTGCTATATCGCCGCTTTCATGGACAATAGTAACAGTGTCTCCGACTGCACCTTTCTTTGTAATGCCTTGTATAGACATCAACCTGTCACCGCGAGGGCGGCGATACAGACGTAACTGTGAAGGTGTATCATCATCAAAAATAGCTTGGAATACTACCTTCGCACCGTTCTCAAGATGATCATAATCCACAGGTAAATATTCTTTTGCGAATGCTACAATAGACTTGTTTGCGTCTATAATACTTTTGTTAAGCATACGTTGAGTTAGTTTTATAATTCCAACCTTTTCCATTGTGTTTTCCCTATACGTTTTTCCCTGCCATACGCAGAGTTGATTTGTACTTCTTTAATTCTTGTCTAGCCCTTTCCAAATTTTGCCTAACATCCGTAGGCTTTTCCTCAGTCTGCATATCAACATGCAGATAATATTGAACCTCACGATCCAAATGCTTTACAATAGACGCTTCCAATGGAGACAGTTCATTCACACTGCTTCTCCCTCGGTAGATAAACGTAAACTACACTACTGCACTTAGGGCATGACAAATTCGTCACCATAATAAACTCCTCATCTTCTTCACAGTCGTGATCACCACCCCAAATTAACTCCGTCTGGCAATGCCAGCAATTCATCGTAGAAACTCCTCTATATGAGACACGTTATCTTCGTTGACCACGAGAGCTAGTCCACCTTGTTCTTCTATCTCGCGTAGGTTCTTCATCTGTAAAGCTGTA
>JGI24004J15324_10000459_pt1 | contig 16630 bp, 30 predicted proteins | sample LinPmetageLP32_FD_15324 | JGI IMG/M metagenome (IMG submission 15324)
AGCAAGCTCTCGCACATCGCCTGTACGGGCAGAGTTACGCCCCGTGTCTCTAATTTTTACAACTGGATTTGACATTTATGTTCTCCTTTAATATCCAAATTTTTAAATAGGTTTAGAAAAACCCATACTAATACCTAAATCTCCTTGAGCGTTTTTATTTAATCCAAATCTAATATTTGAACCTTTATTTGTTTGCTTACGATAGTCTAAACTTGTATTATATTTATTCTTTCTTAAAGCAACTGAAGATTGATTAGGTAATTGTTTTTCTAAACTATAGTTTTGACTTTTACCTGATTGCGTATCATAGCCTCTACTTACAGAAGCTCTATAGCCTTTTCCAGCTACAGAAGCTGTTCCTTGAGAAGTTCTTTGACTTTTATTGCCTGATACATTTCCTTCTAATTCAAATACACCTGCGGTAAAAGAAGTGCCTAACCCACCATTGTTATACTTAGTTCTTTTTTTCATTTTAGTATCCAAACTCTGAATCAACTGGTGTATAAGCCTGTTCCATTCTCATGTTCCTAAATTGATTAAATATATCATTGACCTTTGGTCTTGACATAATCAGATAACGCAAGGCATCATAAGCATGGTCAGGTGCGTGGGTATCCACATCTTCAGGATTAGATTTATCTAGCGGAAGACTCTGAAGTTCACGTATCAAGTTAGGACAGGTGTTAAATATTTGTATCTTTGGCCTTCCACTTGGTTGAACTCGCAAGTATTCATGTATCTGAATCTTACCCTGAATTCTATTTTTATCTGCTCTACGCAGCTTATGCCCTGCACGTTGAAGCGTTTCTCCAACCGTAGGGCCTGTTGTTCCTGTTCTATTCCATGCTGCTGTATCTAGTACGCCTTGCACAGAAAAAGGATCTTGTAGCTCCATGTTTGTAATCATCTGAGCTAGGTCAACACCAGTTAATCCTTTACGATAAAGTTCTCTATAGATTATCAGTGTGCCATCAGTGGGATCAACACAACCCCAAACACAAGAACTTTCAGAAGCATACCCATAGTCGATTCCTTTTAATCTTTCCCAACCTATTGGTATTTCAAATGGTGTAATAACATGCTCCATTACATCAAACTCTGTAAAGGCAGCACCTTCTGTAATATCCCAGTTACCTTCTAGAAGCTGCTTACGTTGCACATCTGGCAAAGCATTTAGCATCTGCTCGTACCTGCCATCTGTAGAAAGGTACGGATTGTCTTGTAAACGGGCTGGTATGAATCGTCGTGTCAAACCATCGTCGCCTGTAAAACTCTCATTAGGCTCTGATGGGTTCACATAACGCTTCTTTACCCATGTTGCACCAGCACCACCGGGGTTAGCTGTACAACGCATATACGGTGTAATCTCAGAGTCTGTAGTACGCAATCGTGATGCTAGGTAATTCCAAGAAAACTCTGTTGATAGGTGAGTGATCTCATCAAAACCAATCCAGCTATAGGCTTGACCCTGATACCTGTATACATCTGCATCCCGCTCTAAGAAACCAAACTCTAGTTTAGCACCAGAGGGGAATGTCCAGATCTTCTCAACTTCTCTAAACCTACAGCCGGGGAAAGCCTTTGGATATAACTCCCTAGACTTATCTATAAGTTCCCTCAGTTCAGGCATTGAGCGTCTTAATATTAACGCCCTGTGAGCAGCCCTGTGAGCGAATCTGAGGGGATCTACAAGCATAGCATAGGACTTACCACCCCCTGCTGCTCCACCGTACAATACGTCCGTTTCTGGGGCTGCTAAAAAGTCTGTCTGCGGCCCTTCGTTGGGTGAAAAGATAACATCTCTTTCTAATATCTCTTCTTGGACGTTAGTTGGTAATTCTATTACGTCTGCTAGATCTACAACCTTACCTTCAGTAGTAGAAGTCCCGGCTGGTTCATCTAGTTTACTCTGAATACTTTTCTGTTTCTTCAGACTTGTTCTAACTGTAGCTAATTCTGATTGTAGCTTTTTCTCTTTCTTTTTCTTTTCCCTAAGAGAACGCTGTGCAGACATCTTAGCCTTAGTAGCTGAGTGATAATTGTACTGCCTCTTAGGTGCATTACCATCTATCAACCCTGCTTCAATCTTTGCCTTCTTGACATAGTTACTGACTGTCTGGTGAGATATTGTTGACTCTTCAGAATAGTTTTCAATAATCTCTTTGGCTTCTCTAAGACTTGCAATCTTTCCAGAGATAACACCATCAATCGTATCCTGTAGTAGTTTGATAGCTTCAGGGACTGCTACAAGCTTAGAACCATCCTCTGATAATTTATATCCAAAGGGTTTGGCTCCTCTGCGTACAGGCTTAGTCTTAGGGAACTTAATCTAGCTCACCTTCGATCTCAGTTACTTCTTTTGCAGGTAGAATAAATAAACTACCAGCATTAACATCTACATTATGGTTAACATCTAACCTATCTGTTTTAGATATACCCACCCTATCAAGGATAGTCTGTGCCGCCTGTAACTTAGTGTTTACTTGAGGTATAGCTTCATCTGAAGTCATAACCTCCACTAGCTTAAAGGCAGCTTGGGGAGCAGACTGAGCAAGGATGTTTGAGGCTAAATCTATCACTTCTTGTTGCAAACTTTTTATGACTTGGGAGTGACTTCCTTCTGCATATCCTGCAAGCTCTGCTGCTAGTCTTGGATCACCTCCTGTAGATACTAAAGAATCCAAAAACTTCTGCTGCTTTTCAGTTAACACTCTATCCTTGTTAGGACGAGAATCTTTAGGTACAAATTGTGAAATATGTGACATAGTTATCTGAAATAAATATAAGTATAGGGTTGTATTAAGGATTTGTCAAGCATTATTTTCTTTTTTTTTTAACAAAAAAGACTTGACAAAACCTGAATCTGACTGTACAATATTACCAATATTCTCCAATCAGAAACATCTAGTTAACTATAATTATAAAATATATTATAAAATATATTATAAAATATATAGTACAATAGATGTTAACTAGATTTTACATATTGTACAGTGAGCGCAATATTGTGAATATTATGCATATTGGGTGTGTTATTTTTACAATTGGAAAATAGTGCAAAATGTTTAAGATTGTATTACACGTACCCCCACCCCCGGTGGCCACCTGCCCACCCCTGTATATCCGTACAGTATTGTACATATTGCCAGTACTGTACAAACATACACCCCCGTTGAAATAGCCACTACTGTACAAATGTACAATACTGTACAAGCATACAGTATTTGAAATATTGTCCCATATTCAGCGCCAGTGATCACCTATTCCCAATTGGAAAATATTTACAATACTGAGGAGACTTTGGAATATGTGAAATTGTTGGCATGATTATTGCAAATATTTCCCATATTCAACGCCTTACCATGCAATCCCCGTGCCAGTATTTCCAATATTTTCAATACCTCTCAGACTCCCCAGATTGCCTCATATGGCCCTATCTATTTTCCCGCACTACGCTATCTCTTTTCTATTCGCCCCTCTCAGATCCTCTCTGAGCGCCTCATGCTATGAAAAATATTGGCATGGTCTTTGCATGTTCCCCTTAGTTTTCGACTTGGCATGTTAGATGCATGTTGCTATTTTTACGTATTGCCTTGCAACAATTGTGCCAATGTTCCTAAGGTTATGATTCTACCTATGTCCAATTGATTGTGCCTATTGTTATTGATTTAGTGATAGGAACAAACGATGGGCTATTTTAATTTAGTTAGTTCAAGGTGTGTCTTGTCAACGCGATGCCCCGACTCACGGATCAAGGCCCCCATCGCAGCGACTCAGGCACTAGGACTGAAAGCGCAGCGGCGATGCTGGGGTACTGCCCCTTAATGCGCGAGATCAGGTGACGGTAGTGCTGAAGGCTTGCGCGATGTTTGCGCGTGAGTTGATCCCCGTTAGCCGGTCTTGGGGTGCCCTGTATATCTTCGTGAAATAAGGCAAGTCTACGCTGAAACGCTGGACAAAATACAAACTAAACAATCAAAGCCTGTTGGGTATTGTCCGCGCCTATTGTTGGTGCTGGCAATGTCTGCAGGCTTTTTTGTTTGCCTTTTACAATGTCACGTTAATTTATTTACTTTCGAGGGTATCAATATGGAACTTAAAACATTCAAAACTAAGCTTGCGTCTGTTGTTAAATCAGAGACAACATTGCGCGGCAACATTCAGGCGCTAACAGTATCGGCAGTCGATACCTACGCGCAGCATGGCGACACTTCACGAATTGAAATGCTAGTTAACGCTAGTGTGACGATGAGAAGTGTTCGCAGTAACACGCTGAAAGATTTCATCAAGGCTCACGCCAATGTGAGATTTACACCAGCACAAGACAACAATGGATTCATTGTTAAAAAGATCGGCAAGGGCGCTATTGAAACAAAGCCTATCGAATCAGATTGGTTTGACTTCAACAACGAAGGAATCGCCAAGGAAAAGGTAGCACTCGCTATCATCAAGGCAGCTATCAGTAGCATCGACAGTGCCAAGGACAAGGGTAATCTAAAGACCATGACCAGTGCTGAAGAAAAGCTGGTCGCACAATTAAAAGCTGCACTAGTAGCATAACCACAATCCAACGTGGCATTGTAAAGAGTAAACCTTCAATACCAGCGTTACCTCTCCGGCGCTGGGAACCATCCTACGGGTACGATGCAAAACTGCCCTACAGATTTCTTTAACAAACGAGGGTAAGTGTATGAAAAACAGGCTAGTAATGGTCACGGTTCATAGTAATCGTGGGAAGGTATTTCGCTTGGCCTACGGTAAAGTTTTACCAGATGGCAAGGTGATTGTTAAGGAGTCCATCATCAGGGAATGCTTAGATAAGGTAGCTGGTGAACGTGGGGAAAATGTTTGGGGTTGGAAATGAACGAGGGTAAGTGTATGAAACTGCAAGGACTATCGGACAAGCAGATCAATGAGATTGGGTTGCGTTTCTGGGCCAAAGCTGACAAAGCCAATGGCAGTGTTGACGCAGACCATTTTATTAGGCAGGGTATGATTTGCCAGAAAGAACTAGAACGAAGAGCAAGGTGGAGGAAGAATGTTATTTAAAGAACTAGATCCAAGTGAGATCAAGAGCTTTCAAGATTGGGCATGGGATTTCTACAAGCCGGGGGATGTCATTAATGAACTATGGCACCCAGTGATACAGGCTGAGTGCGAGAAGATCAATTCAATTGAGACAACGATTGAAAGATTTCAAGCAGACAGGGCACTACTGGAGGATGAGGGTGAGTAACTTCAAGAAGCACAATCCACTGATCAATGCATATGCACAAGCCTCACCAAAGAACCTCAAACATGTGGTGATGATGGTGGCTCTGTCCATACAGCAGAGGTGGGATACTGTTGGTGATCAGATGCAAGACTACAAAGCCAATGGCGTAGACTCACGCTTTGTCTGGGGCAACAAGATCAAAACACTTGTCTGGTTAGATGACAACATAGACACACTGTACGAGGTTGTTATGTCTGCAATCTCAGAGTCCAAGGGCAGGAAGCTAGAGATCAAACTGATGGAGGCATTCACTAGAGTTGACGGACTAGGACTAGCAAAAGCTGGGTTCTGTTGTCAGCTAGTAGCAGGCCGTGTTGGATGTATCGACGTTCACAACCTAAAAAGATTAGACATACCTGAGACTGCTCTGAAGCTTTCCCCTAAAATATCAGACAAGACTAGGACAAAGAAGATTGTAGATTACCTAGACATATGCAAGCCTCATGGATGTGCATGGCTTTGGAATACATGGTGTCAGCTTATTGCCGACAAGTACCCAGAGAAGTGGGCTAACGTAGATCATGTGTCCTCTGCACATTACGACTTCTTAATTAATTAAAAACATCAGTGCAAGTAACGAGGGCTTGTACTGATGACCAATACCCTCGCATCCTGAGTACGATGTAAAACTGCTCACACCTTAAACGAGGAAAAAACTATGGCTACTTACTATAAAGTGCAATCTGCTCCTGCTCCTACTACTGGACGTTCACGCTGGAAGGGACTATTCTCTGGCATGAAGCAAGGTGATTGGTTCATTGTTCCTAGAGAACATGCAACCAGAGCAAGGGCATCAGCGCATACTTACTTTGGTAAAGGTGTGTACAAATCGTACAGCGTTACCGATGGTGTATGCATTCAAGTAATCAAGGACGTTAAATAATGAATATTCATAGAGCAAGAAAGGCTGTTATCAGCCGTGACTCTGACAAAGGCTGGACTGATATTAAAGTTCAAACGAAGTCAGATCCTGTTCGCCTCAGTGATGATCATGTGTTGGCTATTGCTGAGAAGGTGAACGCTAGTAATACTCAGGTACGTGAGATACTACGCTTGATTAACTTCAAGTATGGCACCTCAGAGCATGAGATCACTGTGTTTCATGATGAAGGCAGCGACTTTGGTATCGCTGTTGAGTAGGACTCTCCTGCCACCTGAGTATGTGGATAAACTGCTCACCTTTAATTTGGAGATTGATTAAGATGAGTGAGAAAAAGAAACAACAATGGATCATGGTTATGAATAGGAACAAACATATTCCAGATCGTGAGTGGGGCATGGAGGTTTCTTATTCTATTGATTATCATGGGATAGTAGAAGCGATGCGTAAGGCTCAAGAGTTTATAGATGAGAGATCTCGTCTGTTTACTAACGTAGAATTCAAATTACAAGGAGGTGAATGGTGATGGATAATATAGATTTATTTGTGGATCATTTTGTGATTCATTCTGAGAGTCGAGAAGCTCTCATAGTTAATGGCAGTAAGGAGCAATTTGAAAGTAGATTGCGTGAGCTTGTACTAATGGAAGTCAAAGATATTTTGATGGATAGAGCTAAAGACCTTGCGCGACAGAGGGATAAAATTGATAAGCTTCTCACTCCCGCAAATATTAAAAGATATAGATCGCTCACTGATGCCCGTAATACCTTAGAAGATTTGCATGCTGATCTGGATTATAGGGGAGAAGAGTATCAAGAAAAGGAAGAAGTATGACTAACCATGAGATGGCTTTGGATGAGCTAAAGAGTCTCCATCAATACATAAAGAACACCTCTGAGACGAACCCTCACGACGTTGTGCGTCTTGTTGTGTCTACTTTTGTACAGAGATTAGAGTGGGTGATTGAGAAGTTGGAGAGTGAAGATGAGTGACACATTCTATAGGGCTATCAAGGCTCAAGAAAAGCTTGATGATATTTTTATCAACAAGTACTGGCCTACTGGTGCTACTGAGCCGCCACCTAAAAGGGTATCTGATGCTATCTATTGGAGGGCGCAGGGGCTTACCTACGCTGAGATAGCTGAAGAGATGGACACTACTCTGCCTATTGTAGTGGGTATATTGAGGCGTGTATGATGCGTGACATAATTGATTTATGTAATCACATTCTCCTGTATACGGATGTGTACTATGAGGGTGAAGATGTAACAGATGATGTCAGAGAAGACGCACTAAATCTGTGCATGAAGTATGGTGATGACTTTTGCATAGGTTTTATTGAGAACTACTTAGAAGTGTCGAAGGAGGAGTACAGTGATAGTTTATAAAACGGAGGATAACATGGAACCAGAAGAAGAATACTACTACTACACCGGGGAGCTTGAGGATTTTGAGGAAGGCATTAGAGAAGAGAGAAGGCAGAGGGATATGTCTGAACTTTTTTCATCGGGAGATGATTCTTTTTCCGACATGCTTGAAAATTTGTGATAAAATATTTTTAAGTTTTGAAAGGAGATAATTTAAAATGAGTGCTGTAGACACTAGAATGGAGTTCTGTAGTGAGGTTGATGATTGGTGGTGTCAGTTGTTTGCTCTGCGTATAGGAGCAAGTCCACCTTCAGGTAGGTTAAAGATTAAGTTTATATCTTTTGTTGAAGATCGTTGCTCTGAGGTAGGTTCTTGGAGGATACGTGACGATGATCTTACTGCATTGTTTGTTGAGTTTGTTGATAAGCTTGGAGATGGCTGATGTTATTTGAAGTAACCTCAGAAGATTTTGAGGCATTTAAGAGGTCGAATATTATCGGGATGTTATACACTAACAAGTCCACATATGATCTCAAGCTTGACTATTATGGTAAAGGCAGACACTGCTTGGAGGTAGAAGATGGTATAGATGCTGACCTTGAATGTGTTATAGCTGAATTTTTTCTTGACCAAGCACCTCATCCGTGCTAGTCTTTTACACACGCTAACAAAGGAGAAACTTTATGCGTATGATTGATGGTATCCCACAGGTGTTAACTGGAGAAGCATTTTATCCCCATGTAAAAGTACCTGTCCCTAACTTCAGCGGTGATCGCAATGGGTATGAGATTAACCTAGCGGTATCGGATGAAGTCTATGAGCAGTTTATTGCTGCTGGCTTTAACGTCGGTGTTAAGGCTGCTGGGCGTTCCAAGTACACTGAAGATCCAGTGATTCATTTCTATCAGTGGGAAGTAAACGGCAAGGGTGAGAAGAACCCTGTGCCTAAGCTTGTTGACACTGACAAGAATGAGATTGATGTGCAGATTGGTAACGGCTCAAAGGTTGCAGTGCAGTGGCGTTCAGCCGTGTACGGGCCTAACAAGCAGTACAAACGTGCAATCCTTGAGAACGTACAGATCTTGGATCTTGTTGAGTATGGTCAGGGTGCTGCTGGCGAAGCTGCACTAGCATTTTAGAGGATCTATTATGAGTGAAGAAGCTAAAGGCTGGACTTTTACAGCCGACGATGGAACCTATGCCGTAGAGAAATTTACGGATGAGGGTAAGCTTGCATTCAATCTTTTGCTGGAGACAGACAAAGAGTTGAGGGCAGCACAGAAGACTGTGGCTAAACTTGACATGGCTCTCAGGGGATTTAATTCTGCTGTAGCTAGTCAGTTAACTGAAGAGATGCTAGTGGTGGAGGAGAAGCCAGAGCCATTGGACTCTATGGACTAAACTGAGGGGCTGCAAGGCCCCTTACTTTTATGGAGACTTAAATGTCTTTTATAGAAACTCACAAGCCCTGTTCAGTATGCAATAGCAGTGACGGAGCAAGCATCAATGAGGACGGTACTGCCAAGTGCTTTTCTTGTGGAACATTTTATACTTACGAAGGGGGAGAAATGATACAAGCCCCAAAACTTGTAAAAGATAATGTCGCAATAACTGAAGGAGACTTTAATGCTTTGCATGACAGAGGAATATCTCTGACAACCGCAAAGAAATATGGTGTTAGATCAGTAGTAAATTCAAAAAATGAAGTATCCCGACACTTCTACCCCTACTACAATGGATCTGAAGAGGTCGCATACAAGACTAGGTTTGTTAATGACAAAGGCTTCACAGCCTCTGGCCCTATCTCAGAGTGTGGCTTGTTCGGACAACACACTGTCGGTGATAAGGGTGGTAAGTACCTCACCATTACTGAGGGTGAGTGCGATGCTATGGCAGCTTACGAGTTGCTTGGTTCTAAGTGGCCTGTGGTATCTGTTAAGAATGGAGCGCAGGGTGCAGAGAAGGATGTCAAATCTCAGATAGAATTTCTTGAGAAGTTTGACAACATCGTGATCTGCTTTGATGCCGACAAGCCCGGACAGGAAGCAGCAAAGAAGGTTGCGCGTCTGCTCAAGCCTAACAAGGCTAAGATTATGGTCATGCCTGATGGTCATAAAGATGCCAATGATATGTTGCGTAAGAATCAGCATGGGTCTTATGTTAATTCTTGGTGGAACGCTAAGACTTACACGCCTAGTGGTGTGATGAATGTCAGTGAGAATAAGGACAAGTACCACAATCGTGTCAAGAAGAAAGCTATTCCTTATCCTTGGGAAGGGCTTAACAAAAAGCTTGAGGGCTTACGCACAGGTGAGTTGGTTCTTGTTGCAGGAGGCACAGGCTTAGGTAAGACTGCTGTTACACGCGAACTAGAACACTGGCTTATAAAGCAGACAGAAGACAACATAGGCATCGTCGCCTTGGAGGAAGATTGGACTCGCACAGTGGATGGTATACTATCTATTGAGGCCAACGCTAAACTACACATTGATCGAATCAGGGAAGAACACTCAAGAGAAGAGCTAGACATTCTTTTTGATGATCTCTTTATAGACAATGAGAATAACGACAGGGTGTGGATACACGCACACTTTGGCTCCAATGATATTGATGGCATCTTTTCTAAGCTGCGCTATATGATTGTGGGCTGCGAGTGTAAGTGGGTTGTTATAGATCACCTACACATGATGGTGTCTGCCACATTGGAAGGCGATGAACGTCGATCTATTGACTCCATTATGACTAGGCTTCGGAGCCTCGCAGAGGAGACAGGAGCAGGGCTTATACTGGTTTCTCACCTAAGACGTATAGATGGTAACAAGGGCCATGAAAAGGGCGCAGAGACAGATCTGAGCCATCTCAGGGGCAGTCAATCTATCGCACAGCTATCGGACTGTGTTATAACCTTAGAAAGAAACCAGCAAGCTGATGATCCTGTGGTAGCATCCACTACCCGTGTGCGTATCTTGAAGTCTAGATACACAGGGGATGTCGGGATCGCTACCTATCTACAGTATGACAAGGATACTGGCAGACTCAACGAGGTTGATGATACTGACATAACCTTTGAAGAAGAGACAGGGTTAGCCTTTGAATGAAGATACTATTTGACATAGAAACTGATGGCTTAGATGCCACAAAGATATGGTGTCTAGTAGCACAAGAGGTAGATACAGGAGAGGTCTGGGCGTTTGGGCCTGATGATATTGAACAGGGAGTAGAGCTTCTTAACAAAGCCTCACAACTCTCAGGACACAACATCATTGGCTTTGACATACCAGTGCTTGAAGATCTCACCTCATTTAAACTAGGCGAACAGAAACTAATAGATACGCTGGTGCTTTCCCGGCTCTTTAACCCAGTACGTGAAGGCGGTCACAGCCTAGCAGTGTGGGGGCAGAAGCTAGGACTTGGCAAGATAGACTTCAAGGAGTTTGATTGTTACAGCCCTGAGATGATGACCTACTGTAAGCGCGATGTTGCCTTGAACGTGAAGGTCTACAAAGACTTGCAACGCGAAGGCGTAGGCTTTGATCCTAGATCTATGGCCTTAGAAACTGCGGTGGCTAGTATCCTCAAGGATCAAGAGAGTACAGGCTTTTACTTTGATGAGTACGCAGCGACAATGTTACTCGCTCTAATGCGTGAGAACATGGCTGACAAAGAATCAGAGGTTGCTAAGGTTTTTAAACCTAAGATGGATGAGCGTATCATCTACCGCAGGGAGAAGAAGTCTGGCGGCTTGTCAAAGACAGGTAGCTGGGATACCTTCAATGGGCCGGGAGTAAGGCTTAGAGATGAGGAGTATGAGGAGCTATCTAAACCAGCAGCATTCACAACGACTAGGATAACTCAAGTTGACTTCAACATAGGCTCACGCAAGCAGGTAGGAGAGTACCTGATTGAGTTTGGCTGGAAGCCTACGGAGTTTACTGTTAACGGTAGACCTATTGTGAATGAGAAAACTTTGTCGCTTATAAACGACATACCACAGGCAGAGCTTATAAAAGACTACCTGATGTATCAAAAGCGTGAGGCACAGATTAAGTCTTGGATCAAAGCTGTGAAAGAAGATGGTAGAGTACATGGCTATGTGATACCTAATGGTACTATCACAGGCCGTATGACCCACCGTGAACCTAACATGGCACAAGTACCTAGCTCTAACTCACCCTACGGTAAAGAGTGCAGAGCAGTATGGACTGTACCTAAGGGCTACAAGCTGGTAGGTATAGACGCTAGTGGTCTTGAGTTACGAATGCTTGCACACTATATGGAAGATGAGGACTATACAAATGAAATCATTAACGGTGATGTCCACACAGCTAATCAAAGACTTGCGGGACTTGAATCAAGAAATCAGGCTAAGACATTCATCTATGCCCTCCTATACGGAGCAGGAGATGAAAAGCTTGGCAGTGTGGCAGGGGGAGGTAGAGACACTGGTGCAGGACTTAGACAATCTTTCTTCGATAATCTACCATCATTCACTGCTCTTAAAAACAAAGTTGCAAGAGCGTCAACAAGAGGCTACCTCAAGGGGTTAGATGGTCGCAAGCTGTTTGTACGTTCAGAACACTCAGCACTTAACACGCTGCTACAGGGTGCAGGTGCTATTGTTATGAAGCAAGCCTTGGTAATGTTTGACAAGGATTTAGCAGACAATAAGCTAGATGCTAAGTTTGTTTGTAATGTACACGATGAATGGCAGGTAGAGGCTTTGGAAGCACACGCAGAGCAGGTAGGTATGCTGGGTGTTGATGCTATCATAGCCGCAGGTAAACACTTATCACTCAACTGTCCACTAGACGGGGAATACAATGTCGGAAGAAATTGGTCAGAAACTCACTGAGGAATATCGGTGGAGTTATGCACGTACAAATTCTAAGGGAGAAAAAATATATAAGCATGACACAAAACAAACAGCAGAGTTTGCAATGAATTACCTAGACTCTCTAGGCATTGAGTATGAACTCAAGCAAGGGGGCAGCATGTTATGGATCTACAACAATGACAGGGCTTATTCTTACTACTACACTACTGGTCGATGGGCACCTTATAAAAGAGGATCAATGCCTAGCGTTCACTTCTCCTCCAAAGGAATAGCAGATTTTGTAGAAAGATTTCTTACAAAGTATGACAAAAAGGAAGAACCAGAGATGCCAGACTTTCCGTTCACTTCACTAGCAGACAAAGAACGCTACAAACTTATTGATGGTAAGTGGTGGTACTACTACCCTGAAGATGGCGTAACAGGCGGCAAAAAGAGAGAGAGTGCCGATTCCCTGAATAATAAATATTTGAGGAAAAAGAAAAAACTTTTAACCCAAATGTATGTGGGTGGTAAGAAAGTAGATGAGTCTCACCCTCTGTTTAAGCCGGGGAAGTATCCGGGTTTTACTGAAGCTGCTTTTAATTCTTTAGATAATTACAAAGTAAATAGCAAGGGACAGTTATACGTTATGCATAGTCCTTCTTTTCCTAGCTGGTGTAAGGTTGGGATGGCTGTTGATGCTGAAGATAGAGTAAAGCATTTTCAAACGTCCTCTCCCTACAGAGACTATGAGCTTATAAAGTTTTACAATGTACAAGACCGTAGAAAAGCTGAGAAAAAAGCACACAAAATTCTTCAAGATAAATATGAGAATAGAAATGAATGGTTTGTGACCAGTGCAGCACAGGTTATATCTATTCTAGATGATCACTTTGGAGTAGAGCAGTTTGAACTCTTCTAAAGATCTAGACAATCTAGTACCTGACATCTACGCAAAGCTGGATGCTCTTTCACAGGGTCTACCTCTAGAGTTCTCTGACGATCTCATAGAAGACTTTGGAGAGCGTATGAAAGCTGCGCTAGTCCACTGGGCAGAGCCGCACAAGCAGTCCAAGGGCTTGCGTATGAGCAACATAGGTAAGCCTGCGCGACAGTTGTGGTATGAGTCACGCAGAGACTTAAATGAACCCTCTACTATGCACCCACACATGCACATTAAGTTCCTGTACGGTCATCTGCTTGAAGAGGTGCTGCTTCTTCTAGTAAAGATGGCTGGGCATGAGGTAACAGATGAGCAGAAAGAAGTAGAAGTTGATGGTATAAAGGGACACATGGACTGTAAGATTGATGGTGAAGTTGTTGATGTAAAGACTGCATCCAACTACGCCTTCAGAAAATTCTCTGAGGGAACGCTTGCAGTAGATGATCCCTTTGGGTACATGGCTCAGTTAGCAGGCTATGAGGCGGCAGAGGGAACGTCTGAGGGTGGTTTCCTAGCCATCAACAAGGAGTCAGGTGAGCTTGCACTACTAAGACCGGGGGATCTGTCTAAGCCTAACATTAGTACAAGAATAAAAACACTAAAAGACATGCTCACTGTTGACAAACCTCCTTCCCGCTGCTATACTGATATACCTGACGGTAAAAAAGGTAACATGCGTATAGCCATAGGCTGTAATTATTGTGCCTTCAAGAATGATTGTTGGTCAGATGCTAATGATGGTGTGGGTCTTAGAGCTTTTAAATACTCAAATGGTTTAAAGTACTTCACTAAAGTTGTATCTGAACCTAGAGTAGAGGAGTTAACATGAGTCCTAAGATTTGTAAACGTATTAGCAGACAGACTGATAAAGTTCTAGTCGAGTGGTTGAAGACTTTGATCCCTGAAGAAGATCACAGTAAGTTAGATACCTCTAACATCTATCAGTATCTTCCTCCTTCAGATTATTTCTACACAAATAAAACCCTACGTCTTAGCTTCTACAGCCCTAAGTGGGTGCGTAAGAACATTAAGAAGCTTGTTAAGCTTGGTCATGCTGTAGAAGATATTAATATGAATTTACTAGAGCGAGTAGCAAAGCATCAGTACTAAAAAGAAAACTGGATGGCGCAAGCCTAGAGTACCTAGACCTAAGAAATACTTGAAGCCTGATGGCAGTAAGTATGATTCTATATGGGAAGCTGTGCTGCATGAATCAATCCTTAAAGATTGGGAGCATCATACAGACTATGTTTCATATGTTATTGAGCATAAGTATGAGCCTGACTTTGTTAGGAAGATAGGCAGGAAGAAGATCCTTCTTGAATCTAAGGGTAGGTTTTGGGACTTTGCAGAGTACAACAAGTATGTGTGGGTAAAAAAGATCTTACCTAAGAACACTGAACTGGTATTCTTATTCGCTAACCCATCAGCCCCTATGCCCGGAGCGAAGCGCCGTAAGGATGGTACTAAAAGATCACACGGTGAATGGGCTACAGCTAACGGGTTCAGATGGTTCAGTGAAGATAGTATCCCTGACAGTTGGATTGATAAGGCTGAAAGGAATACTGAAGAGTTTAGAAGACGCAATGATAAGATTAACTTGGAGATGCAATGATAACCCTTAGTAAAAACCCTGCCAAAATGACCAAAGGTGAGCTAATTATGGAGCATTATGATTTATTCAATGAAAAGGAATTTTGGAAATCAACCGCTATAGAAAAAGGAGTTCCTGAAAACTCTTACAAAACTCTATGCAAAAAAGTAGAGCAGACGTTATTTCAAATGGATCCAGACAATACGGGGTTTATACACGGATGAGTACACAGAAGAGCATTGATGATGCAACGCCAGAAGAATGGAATGCACTTAGAAAAAAACCTGCTACACCCGTAGCTGATACGTGGAATAATATTTATAATGATGACAATGAACCTAATGATCATCCAGTGTTTGGTGAAAACATACCTGATAACAGCACTAAGTTTGACTCAGTTAGCAAGCCAGAACACTACAACAGCGGCGGCATAGAGTGTATTGATGCTATAGAGGGTATGCTTAATCACGATGAATACATTGGTTATCTACGTGGCAATTCTCTAAAGTATCGCTGGCGCTATCGCTACAAGGGTAAGCCCATAGAAGACTTGCGTAAAGCAGAGTGGTATGAAGAGCGTTTGATGAACTATTTGTTGAGGCATCCCAGTGAGCAGCTACGATAGAAAAGCAGAACGTATAGAAAGGTTCCATAAAAAGAACAAAGCTAAAGATAAGAAACAAAACAAAGCGCGTACACGTAGCTATAGGCAGTCGCAGCTAACAGAAAAGGATGACTTAGATGACATTAAAGATTGGCAAGCAGGATTATTTAGGGATACAGATTGACTATGCTAGAGAAGAACTGCTTGATACTTTTTCACTAGAAACTTTAAAGGATAGATACTTTATACCCGGAGAAACCCATGCACAAGAAGCCTTCGCCAGAGCGTCCGTCTATGGTGCAACGTATCAAGGGCATACTGACTTCAATCTTGCACAGCGACTTTACGGTTACGCAAGCAAGGGCTGGTTCGGTTTTAGCACTCCTATACTTAGCAACGGGGGAACCTCACGTGGCCTCCCTATTAGCTGTTTTCTCAATTATGTTCCTGATTCAAGGCGTGGCCTCTCTGATCACTATGATGAGAACATATGGCTGGCGAGTGGAGGTGGAGGCTTGGGTGGATATTGGGGTGATGTTAGAAGTAATGGCGTTTCAACTTCTAGCGGCAGTGAGTCTACTGGTAGTATCCCTTTCATGCACGTAGTTGACAGTTATATGCTGGCTTTCAATCAAGGAAAAACTAGAAGAGGTTCTTATGCGGCATACATGGACATCACTCACCCAGAGGTTGAAGAGTTCATCGCTATGCGTAAGACTACTGGCGGTGATCTTAATCGTAAGTGTCTTAACCTACACAACGGAATTACAATAACGGATGACTTTCTTGATGCTGTAAGAAACGATGACCAGTGGCGACTGATTGACCCTAAATCTAAACAAGCAATAAAAACTTTATCTGCTAGAGACTTATGGTGGCAGCTAATACACACAAGAGCAGAGACAGGTGAACCATATATAGTTAACTTAGATCGCTGTAACGAAGCTCTACCGCAGTCTCAGAGGGACATGGGACTACAGGTACGTCAGAGTAATTTATGTTCTGAGATCACACTGCCCACCAGTGAAGAGCGTACAGCGGTGTGTTGCTTGTCTAGTGTTAACCTAGAGTATTTTGATGAATGGAAAGAAGACGATGTATTCATCAGTGATCTTATTGCGATGCTTGACAATGTTATAGAACACTTTGTTGA
>JGI24004J15324_10000463_pt1 | contig 16602 bp, 27 predicted proteins | sample LinPmetageLP32_FD_15324 | JGI IMG/M metagenome (IMG submission 15324)
TTTTAATTTTTCAAGTAAACCTGTTAATGAATTAATGCTGTTTAATAAATTTTTCATTAAAGACTTGTGTGCTCTTTCAGTTTCAACGAAACACTTTTCAGCTTCTTTCTTATGCAATAGCAAATAACCTATTTCAACTTGCAGATCAACCTGTAAATTTATTTTATCAACTTTCATATTTTCTCCTATAATTTTAATTCAGCAATAATAATAATCAATATAGCTAGTACTGTAGTTATTAATATTAACTCCACTAATGTACTACCCTCTCCCTACAACCATTTTTCATAAACTCAGATAAATCTGCCCAATCTTCTTGCGATAACATTTTAACAACATCATCCATACTCATACTCATAAAGTCAGCTTGGTACTTTATAGAAAGTTTTGCTACTTTTCGCTCTAATGGAGTAAGGTCTTTAAATTCATCATTATTAACAGTCATGCTCACTCCCACAATTAGAATTAACACAAACTGCAGCATGAACCATAGCTTTAATAACACCTTTCTTGTTTAGCTTTACATCATAGGTTTCTAATTCCATATAGTTTTCGTCTTTTGCACTATTGTAATATTCTAAGGCTTTTTTCTTATTGCTAAAAAATATTGTGTTTTCACATTCGTTGTAATCTATAACAATATAAATTTTCATTTGACCACCTCTCGTAATTTGTAGCTACCTGTTTGACCAGTAGACCATATTTCATCTACTCGTCTCTTGGCATCTAATTCGTTGTTAAAAGTTGCAACTCTCTTATGCTCTCCATATCTGCCGATATGGTAAAAGAATTGGTAAACATCGTAGACTATAGGATTCATTTAGCTACCTCAAAAAACTTTGTTCTAAGAATTTTAATACTCCATCCCCAAGGTGAATACACTGTGTGTGTTTCACCTAACTCAAGATTCTCTAAATGCTCAATGGTGAACTCACCATCCTCATCAATACCCCAGTCACCTTCAATGCCATCAGCTTTAAACTCATCCAGTGTGATTTTCTGTGAGTCCATTGCACCACCACCTGCTTCATTCCAAGTTACTAAAAAATACATTATTTAGCATCCGTTAATACATCATTATCAAAGTAAGCATAATCAGCCACTATTTTTTCATCTAGCGTTTTACCATCTAGGACTGTAATTGGAGAAATCCAACCATTTACTGAAAGGTTCTCAAGCATACTAGTGTCCTCTAAAAGACAACCAATTTGACTATTGTCAAAATCATCTTCCACTAAAAGACTTACCTCTATCTTAAGTTCTGTTTTTATATATTTCATTTTTTACCTGCTCTGTGAGCATTCATTTTATTATAAGATTATTGTACACCCATAATGGGTTAGTACGCAACTATTTATTCTATTTATTTTAAAAGGGTAATCCATTGTCCTCTATATCGTCATTCCAAGATTTATTTTCCCAAAGTTTTTTTGCCCACTCCTGACCGAATGTATTTGGCAATCCAAAACTTGCAAAGAACTGGAACTCATCTCCAAACTTTATATGCAACATTGAGTGATGATGCACACAAAGAGGTACAGCATTTCTATCATTAGCTTTTAATCCCATTCCTCTAAATCCGTCATATGGTTTCATAAGATGATGCGCCTGTACTTCCTTAGAGTGAGAGTAGTAACCTGCCTTGCATATTAAACAAGGCAAAGTTCTTATCCACTCAAGATGTTTGCGATCTTGAAACCTATTAGACATTTAGAATGGAGCTTCTTCTTCAGTCTTTTTGACACCCTCATAGTTGGCATTACCATCTTCTTCTTTTACCTGAAGGCTCACGCTTGTGAACTCATTTCCTTTGTCGGATATTTTTCTCCACCCACCTAGCTTAAACTTCTGTCCATCAAAAGTTATAGGTCCACCAATGTCAGGACTCTTTTCAGACTTCTTAACATCATTCACATGAAGCAAACCTGCAGAGATCATAAGCTCATACTTTTCTTCAGCTTTGTTATTACTGGATTTAATAATCGCAGCATATAACTCCTTGCCATTAATCTGAATTGTTCCTTTGCGTAAAACAGTAGAACCTGTTTCATGCCATAAAAAACCTTTCAATTCTTTGTCATACTGTCTATCTTCCATTTTTTTCTCCTATATTTAATTTATATTTATACCCTTTACCATCTACTCTACGCTTCTTTTCAATCACCTCTCCAAATTTGGGAAGTTCAAATTGTTCTCTAGCGTAGTCTTTCCTCATGTTTCTGATTGCAGCAGAAATTGAGGGTTCTCCAAACCATTGACCTGTAACGCTTCCTATTGCATCTCTCAGTTCCCAAAAAGTCCAATAGCTACCGCCACGCATAAATCTATACACACATTCATCTAATGACAACTTTTTATTTTTCATGACTTTGTAGCATATAAATCAATGAGCTTTTCAAAGTTAGGTTTGTTCTTATCCATCTCATGAAGTTTATTGTAAGCATCTTCTATGATAGTAGAGTTAGCCTTGAAGGTTTCTATACACTCTTGGCTTTCAGGGTCAGCTAATACTTTACGCAATCCATCTAAGTATGAATCTGTATCAGGGAAAGCTGTTATGGCATGACCGTCTTTGTTCTTAATAACTAAAGAACCTTTAGGGGTAGCTTTGCTAACAGCAGGAGCAGGTTTATTTCTCTGCATTGCTTGTTCAGCATCATCATCTTCTTTCTTAGTAGCAACACCACAAGCCATAAGCAGTGAGTATCGTTTTGCATAAGAAAGCGCAGAGCCGTATGCTTGGGGGTCTTGTTTAGAAGCAGGGATAGTTACTCTACCTGTGCTTATCTTTCCACCGTGTCCGTAGAAGATAGTCTCTACACAAGCACCGTTATCGCAGTCATGTGATTCTTGTTGTAGCAATATGCCATTATCATTGAGTGGCTTTTTAACAGAATCAATTACTTCTTTTAAGGTAGCGTAGTCGCTCTTAAAGAATGGATTGTTTCCATCTTGTACCACATGATCAATTTCTTGTTGCGCCTTGATCAAAGCATTTATCAAATTATCAGTCATTTTATTCTCCATAGGATTTTAGCAGCTTCTATGTCTAAGTCTGACCAACGCCAATCGTCAAAGTCAGGATAGAACAAGGATGCTACTTGGGTTATATCATCTGAATAAGAAAGCACATTCATCATAGACAAAGCTGCCTTCTTCACTTCATTCACTCTGCTTTCCACATCTGTTATTTCCATAGATACAACTTCGGCTTTCGCTTTGGTTACATGAATGAAATCAGCATATGGAATGCTATTTTCTGCATAGCCGTAAACACTAAGCTGACGGCATATGCTTGAAGGAATAACTTTGAGCAAACGACCAGTGGTCTTTATGTCTCTGATTATCCCTTCGTATTGAAGATCAATGTACCCAATAATAGGTACAGGGATTTCCTCAAACTGTAATTCAATCTTTTTTTGGATGGCTGTAGGCTTACCTATGGCTTTATAAAAAGGTATAGCTACTTCTACATACCTTTGTATGTTGTTTCTTTCAGCTTCAACTTTTTCAATATCGTATTTAAGTCCTAAAGAATCATTTGTTTTTTTATTACGCTCATAAAGATTATCAAATATTGATATAGCATTTTTAGTAGTCTTTTCAATCATGTCTTTATCTTCATAATCAAATGCAGCAGAAACAGCATCATCTACACAAGTACCTCTCCACATAGCAGGACTGCTAGGACCTCTGTGACCACTAACTTTTAAAACCCATTGTGCAGGGCAGGATATAAATTGGTTAATAGAGCTTGGTGATAGGTGTTGTACACCGTGAACTTCAAATGGATTGTTTTTCATTTAATACCTCAATTTAGTCTTTCAATAAATACGAAATGGAATTATAATCCCTTATCGGAATACACACAAGCAGTAATTTACAAAAGGAAAAACCATGAAACTTAAAGAATATTTGATTGAAAAAAATATGACTCAGAATAGATTTATAAGTGAAGTTCAAGAAAAGACTGGACACAAATTTAGTCAGGGTGGACTTGCCAAATATATTATTGGTCAAAGAATACCTAGAAAAAAAGAAATGAATGTTATTTTTAATTTTACTCATGGTGTTGTTTCTCCTAATGACTTTTACCTCTAGGCAAAGAAGTCATCTGCATAATCTCTTTCAACAAAGACTTTCTTGTCTAAGTCATAAAAAAACTTAACTTGTCCGATCTTTCCGTACAGGTCTTGCTCCCTGATCTTTCTTGTAATAACACTTGTTGAGTTATCGTCAAAGTCTCTATGAACAGTTATCACGACATCTGATTGGTTGTGCCAATGAGCAGCACCACTGATGTCATAGGCTGATGGTGGCGAGTAAGAACCATCTTGTTCCTTTTGCATTTTAGTTGGATGAGCAACAACCCACATAGTGCAAGAGTAGTTTCGTGCAAACTGCTTACACTTAGATATAAAGTCTCTGATGTGTTCATCCTCTCTTTGATTTCCTGCTCTCTTGGCTGAAACCTCGTTAAAAGGGTCAATGATTATACCTCTGACACCGTGCTTCATCACTGAGGACTTAGAGACCTCAATGATCATGTCAATATCAGGAACAGCATCCTTTGATTCAATAAAGAAGAAGTGCTTATCAATAAAGCTCATCGCTTCTACTAGCTCTGCCCTGCTCATGCGATTACCAAAGCCTTCATCAAATGCTTTTTGACAATACATCTGAACCATTCTTCTGATGTGCATACTTGTTGAATGTTCAGGAGAGAATATTGCAAACTTCCATCCGTGTCTTGAAGCAAGGTTTAGTAATATCTGATCAAGCATCAAACTCTTACCGTGATTTGGTATGCCAGTTATTACATGAAAAGTTGATGGTAGAATTTTATATATATCGTCTAGCTTTCCCATACCAATATTTAAAGCTCTTTCGTAATTGCCTTCGTAAAGATCAATCACCTGATCAAAGTAATCATTACCTTTATAGAGTCCGTTAATTGGATAAGGGGTTGCATTGTCTATTAACTCTTTGAGCTTAGTCGCTCCGTGCTTCATAAGAACTTCATTGGCATCTTTGCATCCTTCAGGACAGGTCACATACCAACAGCGATCTTTTCCGTATCTATGAAGTAACTCTTGGTGAAGCGATTTACCTGCTTCGTCATTGTCTGTAAAGATAATAATATTCTTAGCAACAAGGGGTGAATTCTCCAATGCTTTGAACCGAGCATCAGCAGGGTCAAACTTTGCTTCTTTTGGTGCGCCATCAGGAAGCGTTGTGCTGTTGGTGATGCCACTCTCAAATAAGCTGATGCAATCCATCTCACCTTCACAGAAAATGACTGTATCGCTCTTGTATACATTGTCATAGTTATACAGAATGCGTTTTGCGTTTGGCGATTGCCTGAACTGCTTATCAACAGTCCGATATTTAATGTTCACTAATGTTCCATTCTCATCAAAGTATTGGAAAGCCATCCATGAGTTCTCGTTAAAGATTTTCATAGAGTCCACTGTTGACTTAGAGATGCCACGCTTCTTAAAGAAGTCATACATAGAATCATCTTTGGATTTTGTCTCAGGAACTACTGGAGCAGTAAAGCTCTTGGGTGCAAAGTTATTAGAGCCGTCACCTTGTCCACCTCTGAACTCACAGTGATGACAATTCCAAACAACCTTACCTGAATCAATCGTTACAGATAATGGAGTGTCTCTTGAATTATGGGGTGGTTGGCATTGAGGACATTTAACTTTTTGATTCCCTTCTGCGTAATGTTTAACATTGATAGCGTTTTCATTTAAGACTGTACTTATATCTTTCATTTTATTTCCTAACCTGCGAGGTTGTTCAAAGAGTTTTTCATTTTTGGTTCTGTCACTGATTCATCAAGATACCGTTTCTGATTTAACCATGTTGTGCAATGAGGTACAAACTGTGTGTCCATCTTTTCATNTTTCACAAACTGTCCATAGGCTTTGCACTTNTCAACTAANTTTTCATGGGGTAAATCTTTAAGGCTGACTTTGTACTTTACTGAAGCTGCATANTTATTTGTTTTCCTTGGATAGTGTTTCCAAAATTCTTCAAACAGTTCTTTAGTATCTTCTTTAGTATCTTCTTTAGTATTGGGGGGGGTGGAGACAGGGGGGGTATGGGTCTCTGCACCTAGGGGGTCAGGGGTCTCTACACCTATGGGGGTCTGTACACCCTTGGGTATGGTTAAGAAGTATCGGTTGGAAGTATTACCACCATCTTCTTTGTACCTAGCCAGTATTTTTAGAAAGCCTAGCGATTCAAATTCCTTAATAATAGTTCTGATGTGCTTAACATCTTTCACACCTGCTCTAAGACCTATGTGATTGTAAGAAGGGTAACAGCTACCCTTCTCATCTGCGTAGTTTGCCAGTATCACCAAGATCAATTTCTTGGTTGGAGTCAGACCCTCTAACTTTAAAGCTAAGTTCAAATGCTCTATAGACATAAAGACCTCTTAATTTTTTTTGATTTGATAATTTGATCTGCATACTGGTCAGTCCAAATTAAATTTTTGCACTCATGATGATATTGCTCACCAAGATACTTTTGATTTTTTAAAGTGATTGTTGGTTGGCTGTTAAGAAATACAGATTCTTTTAGAACTGCAATCCTTGTTATTTTAGTAATTGGAATTGCGCCTTCATGACAAACTGTTCCTAATCCATTCAGGCTATCTTTCCATTTATCTTTATAGTTCTTGTACTGCCCTCTGAACTCCTTGGTTCTTACAATCATATCAAGGTCATCATGCTTGTCGGCATCTCTTGTAGATTGTTCTAAGTAGTCCTCATCAGGATATAAGTTTTTAATACTGACATCTAACTCAAGGACAACTGCTTTTGAATCATCAAAATCTTCAGCCTTCCAGTTTGGGTCATCACTTGCTAATCCTTTGGCAGTATTAAAAGCAAAGTAACAAGCATAAGAGTTAGTGAGGTAAACCATTTTGTCATTACTCATTACTGTCTCACGCCAGTTACCTTTATTGTTTCTTGGAGTTATGAATCCTGCTTTTAAAATTTTATTAAGATTGTGATTTGATGTGCCGTGATAAAGTTTCATTTTATTAGTTCCTCAATTTGAAATCAGATATTAATTTATTTATAAATTTAATGCAACCCATTTTGGTATTTAATTATGTTCCATGTGGAACTAATAATCTTTGGGTAGGTGAACTTTTATCTGAGACATCTCTCAACCCATAACCCAACGGAAAAGTTAAATGTTCAGGCAGGACAAATAGGTGATAACAATTATCGGTATCGTGAAGCCTAGATTCTTTTGGATAAAATTCCATGGCATCTCTCTCCTGACCACAAAGCTCATTCTTAATTTGTTGGAACTCACCCCAGTCTCTTAAAGTTGTATCACCATAATAACCATCAGAGCAAATCCTGATGTTAAGCCAAGTAGTACCTGCAAGATCATCCCATTGTAAAAGAGGATGACCAATCTGAAGATCAGCTTTGCAAACCTTGTACTTGTCATCAGAGGAAAACCAAACCTCAGTTTTCTTCATTTCGTTTGCGCCATCTAGTGCTTGTTGTTTTGTATCGCCATGACTTCTTAACAAGGCAACTGTGCTTTTAAAAGTTCTGCCACCTTGGGTGACTCCGTTTGCACGGAGTTCCCATTGACCAAAGTATTTAGATTTAATTGTTTGCATTACGCCACCTTCTTAAAGTAGTGGTCGTTGCTGTTGCAGATGGCATCCCATTTGCTCCGTCTAATCTTTCTCCAAGACTTAGAGTTGAACAGGTCCTTGTTTGCGAAGTAGTCCTTAACATAGACCCACTTGTAACCAAGCCTGACTGCTCTTGTACCGATACCAATGTTGATACCCTTGATGCCATTCAAGATGCTCATATTGTTGAACCTGTATAGTTCAAACTTATGATTATTCTTCTTTACCTTTTTCATATTATCTCCTTTCGGTTTTTCAATTTAAAAACCCACCGTAACATTTTTGGTATACATTGTCAAATCAGGTGACAACCGTGTGACATGGTATATAAAAAAAATATGCATTTATTACTTGCATAAATTACAAAATGGGTTCATGATACAACCTAATTAAATTGAATTGCTTTAAAAAGCAGGAAATAAAAATGGAAAATAAAAATCCAAAACAGGGGGTAGCATTTGATGCTACTGAATATGAAACACTTTGCACAATCTATAATCAGATTTTGGAAATACAAAAAAAAGGCACAACAGCCTTTGAGCCAATAAACGACTTGGACAAAAAACCATTCATGCTCAAGAACATTAAGGATGAGCTTGAAACTGTAATAGGCAAATACTGTACTGATGATGTTGATAGCGACAGACCTACATACTATGGTTTAGTAGAAGGGGGTCAATCATGAGAAGCATTAACAAAGAAAACATACCACCAAAGGAAGGAACTGAAAATAATGAGTTCGGTTTTTGGGGTTACAGAAAATGTGAAATCCAAACACCTTTGGAAAAAGATTTTTATATTGGTCAGGGAGTTACAATGGTAAGTGGTTTCACTGCCAGTGAATTTCCATATACAGTTGTAGAAATTCAAGGCAAGGTTGGTAACAGAATAGTTACCCTAGAATCTTGTAGATATAATGACTCTACTAAAGAGTGGGAACTAATAGAAAAATATTCTGACTGGTGCTTTGACAGGCAAAGAAGATATATTAAAGAAGAAACTCTTAATAACAAATTGAATAAGGGTAATTCTTATAATCATTACTATGTCAGAAATCGCAGGACTGGTAGATTGAACAAAGAAAACTCATACTTTGTTTGGACTGGGTGGAGACAATGGTATATCCCAAGAGAGATCACAGGATAAAATAAAATATAACTCCTAGGGATGGAAACATCTCTAGGAACTTTTAATTGTATATGGAGAATAAAATGAATAACGAAGGTGAGATGAAAGTTTTAGTATTATGGATTAATCCAAGAGATGGAATTATCTCAAGGGTGTCTACAGATTTGCACAATGAGGATTGTTTTGCACAATATATTGGAGTAGGACAAAGCAGTTGTGTAATGGAATGTATCGGTGACGGCTTATACGCAATGCATGACGGCAACGCAATTACCTTAGACAAGGAAGATCAACATAGATTCACATTTATGAATAACGACTTTATCAACGACATTGTTGTATGGCAGGTAAGCGATCAATCAAAAACTATGGATATACAAATAGCACCTGAAGATGCTTGGATGCTTTTAAGCAACTTTGATAGCACAGAAGAAGGTTGGGGTCACTATGACGAGAAAGAACAATTAGTATATGTAGAAACTCACACCAAATTACACTAGGAGAAAAATGAGCATAGAAAAAATCACAGCACAAACTTCAATGAGACTAGAGACAGAAACACTCAAGCAACTCAAACAAATCAAAAGGATTACAGGCAAATCTATGTCAGCACTACTAAAGCCATTAGTAGAAGCTGCGTATAAGAAAGCACTGGACTTTGAAATAGGTTCTTTAGAAGCTCAAGAGAAAGANTTAGAAGCNAAGCAAAAGTACCTAGAGATTAAGTTAAAGGCATGGGAAGAAGTCAGGGAAGAAGTAATCAAGTTTTAATTTAAAAGTTTACGATTTGGAATTATTTATGATAATATCTGATAAATTATGACCAATAAAACCGACAAAACAAAATTAACTGACACATTAAAAGCTCTTGTGAGAACTGAATTTGTGCAGGGTGTTGAGTTAGAAACTGGTGAGAGACAGCTTTATACTATAGAGGACTTGATCAAAAAACATAATTTAGCTTCTGCTACTCTTTACAGAGCATCAAGAACAGAAGGTTGGAAGGTTCTTAGAGACCAATATAATCAAGAGCTACAAGAAAAGTTAAATGAAGAAAGACAAAATCTAATTACAAAAGAGTCAGTCAAATGGGATGATGACATATTTCAATCTGCAAAAGAGCTTCGTAAACAGGCTATGTATTACTTGACGATTAACAATGAAGCAATGGAAGCCAAAAGCAAACCATTTCAACCCAGTCAATTCTTAGCAATAACTAACGCATTATTAACTGCACAAAAATTAGGAAAAATAGCACTTGGAGAAATAACAGAGAATATAAATGTCAACTCAACAATTAAAGAAGCTGAAGGATTCAGAGAAATCATGGAACTCTTGGACGGAGTTAAAACAGAACGCCTTAACAGCGACAGCGATTCATTACACTAGATGGTTAGCAACTGCTCGTAAAAAACAACTAGCTCCTGAAACAGATTGGCACATATGGATGATTCTTGCAGGAAGGGGATTTGGCAAGACAAGGCTAGGTGCTGAAGATATAGCTATCTATGCTATGCGTAATCCAAATTCTAGTATAGCTGTCGTAGCTCCGACTCATGGTGATCTAAGGAGAGTTTGTTTTGGTGGTGTCTCAGGACTACTAAGTGTCATACCTAAAGAATGTTTTTTAAAGTCTAGTGATCAAAAGGGTTACTCATCAAGTGTATCTGAAATTAGATTGTGGAATGGTTCAAAGATCACAGGTTATGCAGCACAAGAACCTGAGAGACTTAGAGGACCGCAGTTTCACAGAGCATGGTGTGATGAGTTAGCTTCTTGGAGATACCCTGAAGCCTTTGATCAATTAATGTTTGGTCTAAGATTAGGCGAGAACCCTCAATGCGTAATTACAACAACCCCAAAGCCAACTAAGATTATTAAAGAATTAGTGCAAAGAGAGGACTGCCATGTAACTACTGGTAGCACATTTGAGAATGCAGAGAACCTCGCTGAGTCTGCATTGAAGATGCTTAAAGAAAGGTATGAAGGTACTAATCTAGGTAGACAAGAGCTATACGCAGAGATCATAGAAGCCTTTGAAGGTGCTTTATGGAAACCTGCGCTAATAGAAGAAGCTAGAATCCAAGAGAAGAAAGAGATGAGTAAGATTATCGTTGCCATTGACCCTGCTGTAACAGCCAATCAAAACTCAGATGAGACTGGCATCATTGTAGTTGGAAAAGATTTTAATAACGAGTATCATGTTATAGAGGACTTGTCAGGGAGACACAAGCCTGATGCGTGGGGTAAGATAGCCATTAACGCTTTTTATAAGTGGGAAGCTGATGTTATCGTAGCAGAAGTTAATAATGGTGGTGATTTAGTAGAACGGCTAATTCGCAATATAGATTCTAATATTAGCTACAGGTCTGTCAGAGCCACTCGTGGTAAGATATTAAGAGCAGAGCCTATTGCTGCTTTATACGAACAAAGAAAGGTACATCATGTTGGTGTATTTGCGGAACTGGAATCACAGATGTGCAGTTATACAGGAGAAACAAATAGTTCACCTGATAGATTAGATGCTTTGGTTTGGGGTTTAACTGAACTCAGTAAATCTAAAGGCGAAGTAAACTGGAGAATAAGCTAATGGCACAACAAACATTTTTTCAAAAACTTTTTAATATAAAGCAAGAAGAACAAAAGAATTCAAACATGATGGGTTACTTCGGTGTCGGAACTGAAGAAGCCAAACAATACAAATATGAAGATTTAGCAAAAGAGGGTTACCTCAAGAATGCTATTGTCTATAGATGCGTTAATGAGATAAGCAAAGGCGCAAGTGCTGTACCCTTTATTATCAAGATGGGTGATCAGATAATAGAACAACACCCACTGATAGATTTGTTAATGCGACCTAATCCGTTGCAGTCTTATAGTGAGTTCTTCAATAGCCTATATGGTTATGTCCTTCTTAGTGGCAACGCTTACATCTTAAAAGTAGGAAGCGAAATGGGAACGCCTAAAGAGCTTCATCAGCTTAGACCTGACCGCATACAAATCAAAGGCGGTGGTAATCCAATGCCTGATAGATACGAATACTTAGTCAATGGTCAGGTAAGAGAAACATATCCAGTAGATCAGTTGAATGGATATAGTGAACTTAAACACATCAAGCTATGGAATCCATTAGATGATTATTACGGTCTCAGTCCAATGAGTGCTGCTGCTGTTGAGGTTGATCAATTCAATATGGCTAGTAAACACAATGTTAATCTTTTACAGAATGGAGCAAGACCAAGTGGTGCTGTAATATTTAAGCCACAAGATGATGCAGGTTTTGCAGTAAACCTTACTGAGTCTCAGAGACAACAACTACTTACCGATCTAAACAATAGATTTGCAGGTAGTGGTAACGCAGGTAGACCAATGCTTCTTGAAGGAGATTTTGACTGGAAAGAAATGGGTCTATCGCCAAAGGATATGGACTTTCATCAGCTAAAGAATATGGCAGCTACAGATATTGCATTATGTTTTGGTGTACCAAGCCAATTAGTAGGCGTACCTGATAGCCAAACCTACTCTAATGTTGCAGAAGCAAGGTTAGCTCTATATGAAGAAACAATTATTCCACATCTAAGGAAAATATCTTCTGATCTAAACGAATGGTTAGTACCCTTGTTTGATGACAGGCTAACTCTTGAATTTGATATTGACTCAATCCCTGCTCTATCAGAAAGAAGAAAACGCACTTACGAGAATGTAACAAGCGCAGTTAAAGAAGGCATCATGACTAGAAACGAAGCTAGGGAGTCACTAGGACTACAGCCAGTGGACGGTGCTGATGAACTATACATATCTGCTAACTTATTTCCTATCTCTGATGGCGAGGTAGAGAAGCCTATCAATCCAATCAATGATGAAGATTTAGAAGATTATGATGATGAAGAAACTGACAAGGCTATTGCGTTCTTATTAGAAGAAGAAAAAGCCTTATCGGATATAGACACAGTGCCAACAAACTCTATGGCAGAGGAAGCAGCTAGAGGGTTGCAATGGCGCAAGAAGTACAACAGAGGTGGAACTACAGTAGGGGTAGCAAGAGCCAATCAACTGATGAACAAAGAAAACCTTTCTATAGACACTGTCAAAAGAATGTACAGCTTTTTCTCAAGGCATGAAGTAGACAAACAAGCAGAAGGATTTAGCCAAGGCGAAAAGGGTTACCCTAGTGCAGGAAGAATAGCATGGGCGTTATGGGGTGGAGATGCAGGTTTCTCTTGGTCAACTAAGGTTAGGAATCAAATAGAAAGAGAGCAAGGCAAGAAAGCAGAAGCAGGTAGCCTTAAAGTAGGCGATATGGTCTCATGGGATAGTTCAGGTGGTAGAGCAAGAGGTAAGATAACCAAGATAGTCAAAACTGGTAAGCTACCAGTGCCAAAGACTGACTTCACACTAAACGCTACAGAAGATAATCCTGCAGCTCTTATAAGAGTCTATCAAGGTGGTGAGCCTTCAGATGTAATAGTCGGACACAGGTTTAGTACTCTCAGAAAAGTCTAATGCGAACAAGTCGCAAACAGTTTAATAACTTTAGACAAGGCAGGGTTAGTACAAGAGCCGAATATCGTAGACAGTTAGTCATACGAAACAATTTAGAAAAAAGATTCTACAAGAAACTCAATACACTGTTTCGTAAGTTCATTAATGTTCAATTATATCTATACAAAGAATTTGGTATTTTTGAATCAGACATAGCAGCGCAAAGACTCAATGAAGAATTGATGCCAGTAATATTTCTTCATTACAAAAGAGTTTTCCAAGCCATTTATAAATCTAATGAAGATAAATATGATATGAACAGGAAGGCAGATGAAGAAGCATTCGTATTTGGCAGAAGCATAGATTTTGAAGCCTTAGTCTCCACTTACTTTACGAGTAGGCAATTAGTTCTTTCAGGCATCTCTACAAGACTGGCTAACAGAATAAGCGCAACTATAGAATTAGGCAGAGCAGATAACTTAACTCTGCAACAGATAGCAAAGCTAGTATCAGATAAGTACCTTCCGATAAGTAGAACTCGTGCTGCGCTTATATCAAGAACCGAAACTCACAATGCAGCTTCCTTTGCTAGTAATGCTTATCACTTAACAGTAGAGAAAGAGACTGGAATAAAGATGTTAAAAAAATGGGTTGCTGTTAATGATAATAGAACAAGGACTGCACATTCATCAGCAAATGGACAAACGGTAGATATGTCTGAAGATTTTTTAGTTGGTGGTGTGCCTATGGGTTATGCAGGTGACTCAAAAGGTGGTGCTAAGAATGTTATTAACTGCAGATGTGTAATCGTTTATGTAGATGAAAGAGATGTGGTTAATTAGACCAATCGTATCCTCTTATAAAACCAAGATGCTCTGTTCTTTGATTCAAGCTAGATATGTGAATACTAAATGCTTTCTTTAGGACCACATGGTCTACAAAAAGCTCTTGGTGAAATATAGACTCAGGCTTCACAAAATAATCTTTGTTCCACGATCTTCTGAGCCTTGCAGAGATTATTGTATTGTATGCAACATTAGCTAAGTAAACTTCTTCTATGGTGTAGCTGTCATCAAAGATAATTGACTCACAGAAATCCAATGCCTGTTCCAGTGTAGTGCCATCCTCAGTGACCCCATCTAAGATGAGGTCTTTAAGGTCGTTAAGGTTAAATAGTGTTTTCATTATCCTATCATCTCCTCTAATACTTTTTTTCCAACTTTCTTACCATCTAGGTAAGTGTATGCTGAATACTTCTTGTAAGTTTTATTTCTCTTACAAACAACTTTAAGAGTTTTTCCATTAACTTCTTTCTCAGCTTCAGATTCCCAAACAAAAAATCTTTGGTTCTTGTACTCTCTGCCATCCCAAGAAGTTTTAATTTCTATGGTTGCTACTTCATTAACAATGTCAGCAGAAGCAATGTCAGATAACTCTTTAACAACCTTGCTTACAAGATTTGACTCAATTAAAGGTTGACCATGAAATTTCTTAACAAGGTCTTGCAGGAAATAAATATGCGCTTCAGACATTTTAATTACATTGTTAAATCTTCTAGCTCTTGTTTGTCTCCAAGAATCAACAAGTCTTTCTGCACTCTCATATGAAACTTCAGAAACAATAGAAGCAAACTCATCAAAAGTGTATTCTACAGTGGTATAACCTTGAGCAATCATTCTATGATAATCAGTATTATATTTTTCATATTTCATAGCATGAATGCCATCAGTTAAACTAAAAAAGTTAGATCGTCTTAATAGAGAAACATTTTTACCATCAAGCATATAACCGTAAACAGTTTCAGGAGTCCATTCTCCATTAGTTGCTAATTGATCATTCATATCAATGATTTGTAATTTCAACTGATCTACTGTTTTATCAGCAATAGTTCTGTCTAGTTGTATTGGAAGATTATCAGCACCGCTACAAGTTCCATTAAAGAAACCGTAAGAAACATCATAGCCATGTTTTGCTAAACCATTGTGTGAGTTATCAACAGCGTGTAACGCTCCGCAAACCTGACAATGACCTTTGTGTGTGTGAGTTGTTTTCATTTTTTTATCCTGCCTAGGGCATCAATTTATTTTATACAGTAATTATATACCCATAATGGGTTCATGTACAACACTTTATTTAATTATTTAATTTCAACTATATCTTGTGCTTATATTACCCTTTATGTACTATATGTAGAATATGCCAATTCCAAAACCTAACAGTGATGAGACAAGGCAAAATTTTTTAAAAAGATGTATGGGAGATGACACTATGAACAGTGAGTATACCGACACTGAACAACGCCTAGCCGTCTGTACTAGCGAGTACGATTCCGAGAAGGAAGATTCCATTGAGAATGAACACAAAAAAGAAATACGCAAAGATGTATTTGACAATCCAGTAGAAGCCAATGCAAGAGCCAAAGAAATAGGTTGCGTTGGTAGTCATTCAATGGATGAGGATGGAAACAAAATATATATGCCTTGCAAAAACCATAGTGAATACACAGAACTAACCAGTACCGAAGAAGCAGGTTACAAACCAAAGAAGCCTAAGAAAAAAGAAGAAGAAGATTTTGTAGACAACCTTGCTGAACTTAAATCATTTATTGAAGTTAAGTCAGAACTTAAAGCCTATGATGACGAAGATGACGAGAACAAAGAATACGGTCTTTTTGAAGGTTACGGCTCTGTGTTTGGAAACAAAGACTTAGGCAATGATGTTATTGAGAAAGGTGCGTTCACTAAATCTCTTAGAAAGAGAAAGAACAAAGGTGTCAAACTTTTATATCAACATAAATCAGATATGCCTATCGGTGTATTTGACTCAGTAAAGGAAGATGACTACGGCTTAGTAGTTAAGGGCAGACTTGCTCTTAAAACTCAGGCAGGTGCAGAAGCCTACGAATTATTAAAAATGGGTGCTTTAGACGGTCTTTCAATAGGCTTTAGAGTTAACCCATCAGAAGTAACATACGATAAGCGTCATAACAAACGCATAATCAAAGAAGTAGATTTAATGGAAGTAAGCCTAGTAACTTTTCCGATGAACCCACAGGCAACTGTGATGTCGGTAAAAGGTGAACAGTATTCTATTAGGGAATGGGAAAAAGGATTGCGTGATGCTTTCAACTTGTCTCGTTCAGAATCAAAGGTTGCAGCAAAAGCTGTAACTGATTGTTTTGGTCAACGAGAGGTTGATTCAAGTCAAGAATTGGTAGATGCCATAAAGAACTTAACTTTAACCTTAAAATCTTAATAGGAGATAATTATGTCGGAAGATATAAAAAATGCTATTTCAGACCTTGGTCAAACTTT
>JGI24004J15324_10000466_pt1 | contig 16512 bp, 26 predicted proteins | sample LinPmetageLP32_FD_15324 | JGI IMG/M metagenome (IMG submission 15324)
TTTACTTGCCATTACCATATCTTTCCGTAGTCGATAACCTCACACTGCTTGGATATTTCTTTAATGAAATACACACACTTAGGTTCGTCTACATTGGTCAACGGAGTGCATAACAGTTGACCGGGTTTTGTTTTTGGGAAATACCATTTAACTTCAGAGTATACATTCACAATATCTATCTTGGGCCATTCTGCTGAATAACTGCTGATAGGATTGAAACTGAATGCTTGAAAGTCTCTGGAGTTCAAACTTGTGATGGGTAGCACTTCCACATCACCTGCTTCTTCGTCTCCCACTGCCACACACCAATCTAATGGCATGTGAATTTTATTTTCACCAATCTGCAATACTGCTGTCGGTGCCGAAAATGATTCTAAGAATACTAGTGGTACAAAATAGAAGTCTGGATTCTGAACATCGCTGTTGTCAAACACAGAAAATCTCATGTCGTCATCTATTTCGTCCTGTAAACTGTTAATTGCTATTCCTTGATTTTCTACTGTTAATATCTGCATGTTACCTTCCTATTTGACATAATCTATTATTAGTACTGCTAATGCTATTGTGTTCATTAATGTAAACCAACTAGTCAAAAATATTATAAATCCTGCTCTACGTATCCAACTACTGATCATACCCGAAATAGAACCTGCCAAATACAATGGTACAAATATCCAAGTTGCTGGATCAAGTATTGTTAATGTAATTACCGCACTTGCAATTATTAGTGCCAGCGTCTCGAACATCTCGCAATAAAAAGCAAATGGTGATAACCTATATGATTCTTTGAGGAAGTTTGTAATTGTTTTCATATCAGTTCTCTTTCTTTGTTATAGTATAAGGGTAGTTGGCGTCTTTGTAAAACTTTTTTCTGGCAGTAAGATGTCTCTTTGCGAACTTGGCAGTCGAAGTGATATCCCATATCTGCACATGATCCTTGTCTTGTGCTTTTCTTATGCCTCTACCAATAGACTGAATTACTCTTACAAAAGACTTGCCTGGTTCGATCAACACCAAATTGAATATTCTTGGAATGTTAATACCCACCGCCGCCACACCGTATGTGGCAATGATTATTTTGTTTGATGCAGTTTTAATTTCGTCGTACTCGTCTTTCCTGTCTTGTACTTTGGTCTTGCCACTTACAAACACAGAATCTGTGATAAGTTCTTCTAACAGTTCTCCTGATTTGATCAAGTTCACTAGTACCAGTGTGTTACCACTTGACGCAATGTCACGTATCTCATTTGCTACAAATCCCATCCTTGTTTTTGTTGTGGTCAAATATTTTTGTTCTTCTTGATAAGTTTTGTATGCTACAAAGTCTTCTGTTTGTATGATGTTCACGTGGCAGTTTGCAAGTATGCCTTTGTCTTGCAGTTCTGATGCTGATATCCTGTGTGCAACTTGACCTATGCTCACACTCAATGCCTTTTGGTTGTATTCTTCTTTTGGCACTGTGCCAGTCAATCCCCAACGTATGGAGCAGTGTGCAAATGGTCCGCTCAGTAATTGTTTAAGTACATCTGCTTTGGCCATGTGTACTTCATCTACCATTACACATGCCACTGCTTCTGCGAACTCGGTCATAGTGGTTGTTGCAACTCCGTCCTTGGATGCTTTCATAAGATTGTTTAATGATTGCCATGTGCATATAGTGTGTGTTCGATTGAGTTGTTTTCTGTCTCCATAATACACACCAACATCCACACCTATGTTTTTGTAGTCTTCTTCTGTTTGGGTGACCAGTGACTTGTTCGGCACTATCACAATCGTTCGTCCATATGGTTCGCACAATTTAGAAAGTGTTGCTGTGATTATTGTCTTACCAGCACCTGTGGCAATTTCTTGTATGCTTTGTGGTGCATGTAAGAACTTGTTGATTACTTCGACTTGGTAGTCTCTCAATACTATTGGTTGTCCTTGTGCTGGATGTCCAATTGGCCATGTCTTGTCTGCAAGATAATTTTCATCTATTTCTTTAAACTGTAAATTAAGTGGAGGCCTGTCGTCTTGTAGATTGATGTAATAACCTTCTGCCTCGATCATTGGGAGTATTTCGTCCAACATGTTGACATATGTTTGTCCACCCATCGAAAAGTAACTCACACAACCATCCCACCTGCCTAGTCTCACAGCCGGCATAAATCTTGCACCTGGTATTTCGTATTTGAATTTGTTTACAAGTTTTCTTCTAGTGGTAAGTTCAAGGCGATTGATCTTTACATTAACTTCATCTTTGATAATCACATCACACGACGCCATGCCCTAATTATAGCACCTCTTGTGAAAAATGTCTAATGGATTGTCTCTGGATTAGTGGTATAGAAATCGTTCAGTAATCCTTCTGCAACTTGGTCGCCAACTTCTTTCATAAGCATTGCAGTTCCATGGTCACCTAAGTCGGCATGATATATCAACATGGCCGCTTTCATTACAGCACCTGCCATAATCATCCTGTTGTCTGCTATCTTTTCTTTTAGTAACACAGGTTCTATTGCATCAAGTATCTTGTCTTCTAGTTGCTTTAGTAATTCATCTTCTGGTACTGCACTCGCAGTCCTATCCTTAACCATCTTCGCTAGTTTGCTCATCTTGATCTTTTTCATCTAAGTCCTCCGGTTTAGGCATAGGCATACCTGAATTATCAAACCATCTTTTGTCTTTGGTAACATAGAGAGTCTGCATGAACGTTGTGCCGTCCAATCTTTTTTGCCTACGTGTTTTAGTACTTATTCCTTCTCTATACTCAGTGCCATCGGCTTGTACCAGTCTTACGCCTTGGTATGTTCCATACATCCTATCGGTGTATTTTCCATGTATGAAATTGCTCCATGGTCTTTGATCAAACTTTACACCAACGAATATTGCTTTGTCGGATTTGCCTTCTGTTGGTTTAACAATTACTTTTTTTCTTTTAGCCATCGGTCAACTCCTCTACTTCTATTGCATCATCTATCCTGTATTCTGTGTCTGTCATTTCCCACCCACGTTGTTCTTCTAGGAAGTCCACTATAAATTCTCCATTTGATGCTTCATATATTTCATCTTTGATTTGTTTCTTTTCTTCTTCGGTCATACTAACATTTGTAGCAGGAATCACGTAAATGTCAAATGCACAGCCATCCCATGTTTCCCACAACTCCCATTGTTCATAATCTGATATGCAGATATCTTTCATTTCTTCGTTTGGTATCTCTTCGTCTGCTGTTGGTCTGATGATGAACTCTCCTGTACGCCAAACAGTTTCGCACTGAAGGTAATAGTTCTTATCTTTGTTGTGAAGGAAGTTATCTTCTACTGTGGTCTTTTTCCACTTGTTGTTTATCTTGTATGCTGTCATATATGTTGGGTAAGCCTGTAAAGACTTACCCTAGGTAGTATTATGAAAAAAAATTATGCCGCTTTTTCGGTGTCGTCGATTATCGTTACAATCGATTGTCCTTCTGGTAACTTCAACAACTCTAATGCATCGCCACTGACCTTAGCATTAATTTTAGTTGGCACACCAGTCCAACGGCTGATGTAACCATCGGAAAGGATTTTGAATGATCCAGCAAGTTTGGTATTACCTTCTGCATCAAATTTGTGTACTACACCTGTAATAGATCCATCCACTCTTGCTCTACCTGTGATTGCTTTGTATTTGCCTGATGGTCCGTTAAAGATCATCTTTTCTCCGCTATTCTCTAATGAGTAGTCTTCCATTGCTTTTAGTACTGTAGTTGCTTCTTTTGAACCGTATGTCATATAATTCTCCCCTGTGTTGAATGTTGTTAATAATATCGCGTTCATGTTAATATAATAACATAGACCCTGGTATTGTCAACCAGTTTGGGTAAGTTGTTGAAAAATAAGGTTTTTTTATTCTGAGTCTGCTTTAATTTCTTTTTGGATCCATGGTAACAGCCATGGGTTATCCACATAAACTTGGCATAATCCGTTGGTCATAGAATTTACCATTGTCTCTTCTCTTACGTCTGCATCACCATCCATCTTAATTCCCATCTGATAAACGATACCATGCATCACTTCGTGTAGAAGTGTGTTCACTAATTGTGATCCAGTTTGGTTACCGTCTATACCGATCACTTGCTCACGTTGGAAAAATTCACCATATGCTTCGTTGCTACTGGCTGTGAGTTTGTCCCAAACTTGAATCTTATACTTTGTGTATCCAATTTTGATGAACTTAGCCGGTAATTTCATTTTCAAATTCTCCATATGTTATGTGTCTCAGGTTTGCAATGTTCTTGTATGCATCTATTATTATACTGCCTACCCGGGTGAATTGTACATCACTATATTTGGTAAAGAGCGTCACCATTTGTCTAGTCCATAGATCATATTCATATATTTCTTCTTCTTTAGCGTATGCATTGGTGTTCACATACATGTTGTTGGTTCTGTTTGGGTCAGTGTTGTAAGAGTCGAACCCAAGCAGATATATGTGCGTATGGCCGTCAAATCTTGCTATGTGTGTGGCAGTTGCTCCTGTGTTCATAGTAGGATTGCGAGGCACTAGAACAAACTTGTCACTGTATCTCTTCTGGTTTATGTTGATAGAGTATGCTGGTCTGTTTTCCAAATCATAGTTTTCTGCAATCTCTTGTGATATGTGTCTATCCAACGATACCAGATAGTCTGGGATAAAGTCTCTATATACTGCATTGCATCCGTAGGTAGTGCCTTTGCCACGTAGTGTTTCTAAGTCGAACCCTTGCCTAGTTTGGCCATTGCCTATTATAAATGCTGGCTTACCTTGTGTGTCGTGCCATACCTGTCTTGGAAAGTATTGTGTTTCAAAAGTTTTTACACCACCCTTGATCACAAGGTTGATATTAATAGTTTCGCCTTGGTAATCTGCGTTTGTGGCCTTCTCTGAGTTTCCCCAAGTCTTCATTTTGTGTTCCTCTGTCTTGTATATAACTTAACAAACACATTACACCGATTGATATCGGAGTTCCTAATAAACATAGTAACCATGCCATGCCAAGTGTCATTATTCATCTCCAGATCCTGGTGTTGGATCTAGCATCTCTTTCTTATCACCATCGTAACCTTTGAGTTTGTCAAATTTTTCGTGTTCCGGCATAGGCTCTTTCTTCTGTGTAATTACAGGCCATTTGCCTTCTTCGGAATATTTTCTATTGATCGCCAACCAATATGCAAGATCTCCAGGATCATCTGAATCTGATGTGATTGCTTCTTGTGGACATTCAGGCTCACACACTCCACAGTCTATGCATTCGTCTGGATGTATTACCAAAAAGTTTTCGCCCTCATAGAAACAATCTACAGGACAAACCTCTACACAGTCTGTTGATTTACAATTGATACAATTTTCTTTGACCACATATGTCATATAATTTAGTATATATTCTTATACCCAGTTGTCACCCACTAGTGGGTCTTCCATACACTGTTCTGGATTGGGCCGACCATGGAATACTGCAACACAGGTCTCGTCTGTGATGGATGGTTTTTTGTAACTGGTAACATTTTGTTTGACACCATTTTTGATCACCAGTGTGTTTTCCACTATGGTTCGATTATCTATAATATGGTGGCGTTGTCCAAATTCTGGTTTGCGAACATGCACTCCCATTTCCCATTTGTAACTCATTATCCAAGATTTGGGCCATACATTACTGTTTGGTAAGCATTTAGTTACCCAGTCTTGATCTCCGTGCATACGATTGATCACTGCATTTTTATTTTTTGCAAATTCATGCCACACTTGGTTTTCACAACCTACATGGAATTTCATTACAGAAGAGTTTCTCACATGCCATTTTGGAATTCTGCATCTGTTGAAGTCTTGTATTACGACAAATTCTTTTGCTTTGTAATCCCACAGGCTATCTATATTATTAAAAATGACCACATCTAGATCAAAGAAGATAAATTCATCTCCCATTGCTTCTTGGAACTTTGGTTCGAACAACATCACTTTGTACCACCAACTCTTACGTTCGCCTGCCACTCCCCAATCTGGGCAAGGATATATCTGTATGTTGGGATCTAACCCATCGGATTTTTCTGTGATGCACACGAATTCAAAAGGCATAGTGGTATGTTTTTTACACATACGATACAACTTGTTGACATACTCGCCATTATATTTGTTGCCGTGTTTTAAACAAACATACTTTCTCATTTTCTTAAGTACTTCCAACTTACAGGAAACTTTTGTTTTGCAATCTGATCAATTTGATTGGCAATGATCTGTGTTTCTAGTTGTGTGTCTTTTGCACATCTTAGATTGCACACTCTTGCAAATGCATACAAACTGCCTGACCAGAACCATTCTGTGTACATGTTCTGTGGCAACACCATACGGGCCATTTCTGGTGCGACGCCTGTTTCTAATAAATTTTTGTATAATTGTTCGCAGGCAATCATGGTCGAAGCATACATTAGTTCTAAGTCTTGTGACAATTCGATCACGCCATCCGAACCTTGTTTGCTGTCTTTTGGCTTGCCTCTCCATGCGTGTGGTGTAAAAAATTCAGGTGGAAAGTCCACATATCTTCTCGATACCTCGTTCCATATCAGTCCTACTTGATGTTTGACCAGTTGCCTTGCTACGAACACAGGTGCTTTAATTCTAAATTGTAATGAAGCATGTCCAAATGGTGACCAGTGTTCGTGGTCAGCAAGGAACTTTATTAGTTTTTCGTCTTGTGGACCCATATGGTCTTTTGTTTTTGCATATGACACTCTAGCGGCATTTACCACAGAAAGGTCTGTGCCCATTTTGTCTACTAATTCAACCTTCATTTTACTAATTCCTCTAATTTGTTTCTTATCCTTTGCAATGGTTCACCTAGGCGAATTTCAGATTCTGTCCATTCTTGGTAGCACAAATCATTCGCCCACTGTTGTCTATCCGGTTTCTGTATCACATCTGTGTATTTAATTTCTTGTGCAACTGGCCAGCATCTGCTCGAGTTGTGTGTCATGATAGGCACTCCTGCCAACACAGCCTCTATTGCAGGGTTGGAGTTGTAATTGATAACAAGTTTTGCTTTTTGTAGAGCCTTGTCGAAGTCAAAGTCGTCGTATGTGTCTTGTATTTTTTGTGGTTGCTGTAATCTTGTGTATCCAAGTTTATCTGGAGATCCTATTTTGTTCCAATCAAATTTATTTCTTGGATGGGGACGAATGATAAACGTAGATGTTTGATCATGTGCTCGCCAAGATTCTACAGTATTGAATATCCATTGTGCAACTGATTGGTTGTTGTGAGTGAACCATTGTGCTGAATCATCATGCTGTCCACAGATTATTATATTACCGTCTGTGGAATCACGCCATGGTTGTATCTCTAATCCGCTTTGTTTAAATCTGTCATCTGGGTTATTATCAGGCCCATGGTAAGCATCACCAGTGATGCCGTTGATACCACAGCGCCAAGTGATGTTTCTCTTGACAACACCAACTTCTAACACTATAACAGGTTTATTGTTTTTACGATAATGCTCCCAGACCTGCTTGTTTCTAAACATGTTGCCTTGAAAAAGCACTGACCATATAATTGCCACATCTGCATCCATATCATTTTGAACCACAGTCTCACCAGCGTTGGTGAGTGCTTCAGCATACGCTGACATGATTGGTTTGCCATTTCTTGCTGTGCTATTTGGAAAAATACTAAACTTCAAAATATGGTCTCCATTCTTCGAACACATCTAAAAAGTTTGGCAAGACTTTACCTTGCTCATAAAATTTTATAAACTTCTTAAATTTTTTGTGTAAGTTTATATTATACGTTGAATTGTTGATTAAATCTATAGAAGAATTTATATCCACAGATTTTATCTTATTATTTTCTAAGACATTGTAATTGCCTATCTCACGTAATTTATCTACTATTTGTTCTTTCAACTTGTCCGGCACAGAATCCATGGTTAAGTATTCGGGCGTCTCTAATAAATTTAAACTGAACGCGACATCGTGTTGTTTAGTCCAAGTAATTAACTGATGTAATTTTGTTATACTGGTGGCTTGCAGACATGTTGCAATACAGATGTTATTTGTTATTTTCTTTAATGATAGGATATTCTTTTCTATGGTGTCCCAGTTTGATCCATATCTCGAATAGTCTTGTGCTGAACGTGTACCTTCTAGACTGATGTTCCATTGTATATGTTTGAAGTTGCCTAATTTGGTTGTGTGTTCGACCAAATCGTGGCTACCATTGGTTACTATTTCTAAATTCATTTTCTGTTTTCTGTCCATTGGCAACTCGCACAACATCTTTATAAGTTTGTGATCCAACAATGGTTCGCCACCTACCAGTTTAATATACGTTATTCCTTGATTGTTGATAACGTTGTCGATGTATTCTCTGTATGTGGTTTGTTTGAAACCATTACGTTTTGCTTTTTCAAAATAGTCTTTGTCTGAATCGATATACTCTTTTACAAATTCGTTGTCTTTATTTTTTACCCAGTTGTTGTATATCATACTAGAATCGGAAGGATTACACATAACACAAGAAAAATTACATGTGTTACCAATTTTAATATCAGACATCAATACCATGTCAGTTTTAAAATTGTTTTTTTGTTTAAAGTAGAGATCTAACCATGGTCCTTTTAGACTGCTGTTTATTTGTTGCCTGTAAGATTGTGTGCCCGACTTTTCCTTGATCCAACATTCGGCACACTGCGGAACACGGATACCATTTGCCATTTGTTCTCTCATTGTAATGACTTTTGGGGAGTTGAGATATTGTAACGGTGTTAATGATTCTGTACCTGGATCTTCTGTACGCATCTCGACTAAACAGCAAACATTTTTGGTCATGTCTTGCCTGTTTCTAATTTGAAACCAAGGAGCAGTACAGAATGTGTCTTGGTTAATTTTCATACAAGTTGTTTTGATCTATAAAGTCTGTTATTTCTTTCGCCCAACTTCTATGTCCTATCTCATTTGGATGATGATCCTTATCACTTATGAACTGCCCAGGAGTGTCAGAATCTTCACAGTATTGATATTGGCTGTAAGCCAGCATAAAAAATCTATCTTGATCTATTGCCTTTCTCAAAAAGTTGTGATCTTGTTTTTTATTTCTTTTTACTTTCAACGCAGGTTGCAATGAATTGTACATCACATATCTAATGTTGTTTACTTTGAGATAGTTTTGCAGACCTATTGTGTTTTGATACCATCTCTGCACCTCCCAAGTCTCGTAATTGACTGGCACTTTCATAGCAGAGGCTCTGTCAAATGCTGTTGTTTCTGCCATCTTAATTGTTGCCCAGGTTTCCTCCTGTGGTGGCAAAGGTTTAAAATTATTGCGTGTTGGATAATCCATGCGTAGTGCAGAACTCCAACCGATCAGTACGAAGGTATCTTTTTTGCGTTCAGGAAACATTTCAAAGTGTGTGATTGTGGTTGATAGTATTCGGTCATTGCCTCTGCCTCCTCTAGCAAAGTTGTCCATGTTTTTGAATTCGCCATGCTCTTTTATTAATTCAGCAGGACTAAGATAAAGATCAATCTCGTCTGTGTGCCTGTGATTTAAGAACGAGCATCCGTTCACAAGCAGGTTACTTAACTTAGCCATTGCAATAACTCCTCTGCTATCTTTTTGTGTCCAAGTTCATTCGGATGATACTTGTTTGGTTTGATATATTCACTCTGCTGATATTTTGCAATCTCAGAAGTGTTAGGATTTAGATCAACGTCTAGTATGTGTGTGGCAGTTTTTGGATACATCTTATTAGTATCTATGCCTGCGTAATCCCAAGTCATATTTGTCCATCCTTCGATGTAATAATCTTTGATTTTGTATTGCTCACAGATGCGTTGCAATGCTAAAACGAAAACCTGTGCCCTATGATAGTCTAGTTTGTCTGATTGTACATATTTGTAATATGCTTCATGTCCCGGTGAACGTTGTCCTGTTGGGCGATATGTCAGCCATTGCTGTCCTTCGTAGTGCATGGTGCGTATAGGATTTGTAATGAAAAACACAGCAGTGGTTGGTTGCTTGTTTTTTGCGACATAGCGTTGCAGTTGCAAGACCATGTGTTCTATGGATGTACCTTCTTCTGCACAGTTCTCGAATTCATATCCTAATGATTCTGCAATCCAATATCCAAATGGTTTTTCAGATGCAGATAGTTCTGCACCCCAAGGCCAACTGTCTCCGAAGGTTACTAATTTTTTCTGCATTCTTTCACAAGCACACTTGCTTTGCCACTTATGTTGTCCCAATGCACCAACCAATTGGGTGGTACTACGATCTGTAATTTATTCTCTCTACTGAATTCTATCTCTGCTCCGTCTGGATCATACAACACACATACACCAAACACGCATTGGATCAATCTCCAGTGTTCTGATAGATGTCTATGATTTATGCCGTGTGGTTTGTGATAGTAGTAATGTTCGCACAGTATTTGGAAGTTTTGGTATTGTGGATCTGAATGGTCGAACAATTTGCAGACATCACCGGGGTTATGTTCTATAGTGTATATTTGGTTTACCATATATGCAATCTCTTGTTAGTTTCCACATCTTTTCGTATCCTAAACTTTGTAGGTATAGATGACTTTCTTTTTTCTCTTTGCCCAGCAACTTGTAATTGAAGGCATGTCTTTCTATTGCTATCAATGGTGAACATTTGTCTATGGTTTGTTTGCCGCCTTTGAGAACCTCTGTCTCATAACCTTCTACGTCAATCTTCAGTAGATCAACATTGTCAAGACCTTGGTCATCCAATCTTTGTATCTCTATGTCACCATTGGGATCTAGTTTGGCCATTGTTGAGCCTAGATGATTTTCAACAGCAATACTTAATGTTGCTCGGTGAGCAGATTCTCCCAATCCGTATTCTTTTACTTTTACATTGGTATCGTGTTCAGTGTTCTTTAGTAAGCATTCTAAGTTGTATGGTGCAGGTTCGAACGCCCAGATCATTTCGTATTCTTTGTAAAATTCTTTGCACCACCTACCCACATTGGCACCAATGTCTACCATTGTACGTTTTGGTTGATCCTGTATGTGCTTTCTTATCTCTGCGAAAACTGTCTCATCGTGTGCTCCGCCTGGACCTAACAAATCAAGCACAAGATTATGATCATCATCTGGTATCCAGTAATTTCCAACGTATTTCATCACAATTAATTATCGACAATAAGTGCGTAGATAATTATTGTATGCATATTGCCGTATGTATTAAGTCAGCACACCAAGAAGTTTATCAACAGAAAATGCGTTGGTTTGCAGAAGGTGTGGCTGGCACTCCTTGTGATATAGTTGATTGGGTTAACCTTCCTAATGATTATGCAAAGTACACTCCTGTGATATATGGATCAGTAAAAAAGACAAGGGGTGCGGCACACCATAAAATAAAATCACAAGTGCATGACAAAATGCGTCCATTTGTAATGTTCGAAACACCACTAGTACACAGAAGGGCAGACACCAACGACCACACCTGGTTGCGTGTTGGTATAAATGGATTTTTATGGGACGAAGCACACTGGGGATTTGACCACTTGGATCCAAAACGCAAGATTATAGATCCAATCAATTGGCGCACCGATGGTGATCATATATTGATATTGATGCAGAATCCGGGAGATGCAAGTTTGCGTGGTGAAGATATATTTGAATGGACAGAAAACACAGTCAAAGAATTACGCAAACACACAGATAGACCAATAAGAATTCGCCCACACCCATTGCCCAACAAACAACAACGGCTCGAGCAATTAAAGAAAGACTTACATTTTTGTGAATTTGTTGAAAACAAATTGCCAGACAACATGCGTCCATTGGAGCAGGATTTTAAAAACTGCTGGTGTGTGGTTACATTCAGTTCTGGTTCGGCAGTGGATGCAGTATTGGCAGGAATTCCAAACATTGCGTGTGATCCAGGCAACATGGCTTGGCCGATAAGTAGTCATAGTTTAGCAATGATAGAAACACCTTACACCGACGCCACATCACTTTGGGAAAAACAGATATCACATTGTCAATTCAGCATCGAAGAATTACAGAATGGTGTGTGTTGGAATCACGTCAAACAATCATTGGAATTTTTAAATGGCCTCAAAGCATCTCAGTAACGGCTGTAGTTTCAGCACCAAAAAAACACATCTCAGTTGTCACCAAAAGTTAGGTGACCTGCTAGGATTAGAACCAACCGTAAATTTGGCCAAAGGTGGTAGAGGTAATGACAGAATTGTAAACACCACAATGAATTGGTTTTACGCAAATCCGGATCGCATGAAGGATACATTTGTTTCTATTGGTTGGAGCAGTACACATCGTTGGGACTTTGTGGCAGATTATGTAACACCAAAAACTAAAGACGGTGGCATNAAAGGTGAACTGCTTAAATTTTCTTATCAATGGGACACTTGGTCTGTTTGGCAACACGAATGGTTAATGCGTGATCCAAACATCGATCACGATTTGAATGGAGTGGTAAGATTGTACCAACACATATTGACACTGCAAAACTTTTTTAAATTGCATGGAATAAAATATGTGATGTACTTCGCTCTAACAAATGACACACCCACAACAGAATTAAATGGTAAAGCAAGACCAGATCTAAAATTATTCTATGATGCAATAGACAAGAAACATTTCTACAACTTTGATAGCAGTGACTTTGTAAAACAAAATATTAAAATGCAACAAGACAATAGGTCCAGTGCAAGTCATGTGGTACAAGTGCAGAACAAAGATTATGTACAGAGCCATTTTGAGTATTGTGCAATGAAAGGATGGACCAAATCTGCTAATGACGGACACCCAAGTGAACAAGGACATCATGAATGGGGCAAGTTGTTACACAATTTTGTCAAAGCAAATGGCCTTGCGTAAACCAGTTTTTGTTATCAGTCAACCCAAGGCAGGCACATATCTCATGGCCAACATACTATTAGAGTTGGGATACACAGGTGGGCCAGACGGCATCATGCACGTCGGCAATGGCAAGTATGAAATTTATCCATATCCTGGGACTTCAGGATTTTATCGTGCAAGGACAGATCCAAATTCTGTGCGTACAGAGATGCATTGGTACAAGTCATTAGAATTGATAAACAAGCCAAATCACTTCGCAGTTGGTCACATGAGTTGGCGCAAGAACGCGGAAAGATTTAGACCATTTGACATTATACTGCTCACCAGACCGTTGAAAAAAATCAAACAAAGTTTAGAACGTTGGGACGAATTCAGTGGCAGAGGTGCATCCAACCATAACAAAGTATTAAAACTTGCAGAAGAGGTCGGCAACTGGCGGCACAAGAAAGATATGATACCTATCTTTGAGTTATCGTATGATGACATGCGTAACTGTAATGTGGAACGCATCGACGAATTGCAGGAATTTTTGCACACACCTTTAAAGGACAGCAAGACAATAGTAGAGAATGCACTGGCCAAAGACAGTGTTACTAAAGTATCATGAATGAGAATGTAGGAGGCAGTAACAACTATGGGCACATATCAGACGAGTTGTTGCGTTATTTCAAAAATCTAGGCTGTAAGACCATGCTGGACATAGGTTGTGGTGTCGGTATGAACGTGGCATATGCAAATGAGGTGCATGGATATGAAGGGTATGGCTTAGAAGGTGACGCAAATTGTGTGCCACACAAAGTGATCGACAACATAATTGTACATGATTTTGAGAACGATGGATTTTTAGACAAGTCTAGATTGCCTCACAAAGAATTTGATCTTGTGTATTGTGTAGTGGTTTCTGAGCACATAGAAGACAGTGCCAATGCACAGTTCATGGACGCATTGTCAATGGGCAAGTATGTGGTGTTCACTTGGTGCACACCAGGATATCCAGGATATCATCATGTTAACTGTCAACTGCCGGACTATTGGATTCCTAAATTTAAGGACAAAGGTTACAAGTATCTCAAGGGCGGCTCGATGGATATCAGGCGATGTCCTTTGGTGATGTACAAACAGCCAGCATGGCGTGGTAAGCAGTACAATCAGAAAACAGTTTTCAAACCCTACATCAAGGATTGGGGTATGGTGTTTAGGAGATAACTTCGCAACTTGCCTGATAGGCATAGTTCCTAGTCACAGGTTTCACAGTTCTTTTATATTGCACCAACCACTCGTTCAATGCTCGCCATTCGTGTTGGTACCAGTTACTCATTTTCCTAGTGCCCCTAAAGTTTATGAACTCATCGAAAGCAATTATGGTTCCGGGCACAATTTGATCGTTTAATATTTCTAATGTTTCTTTGCACGAACTGTACAAATCACTGTCTATGTGTATGAATGCAATTGGTCCTGGATTATTCTTTACCCATGTAGGTAGTGTGTCGCTGAACCAACCCTTGTATAGTTTGATGTTGTCAGGGAATACTGGCATGGGAACATTCATGTCGCCTGGTTCATAAAACCTAGAGCCACCTATGTCCCAGGCTTCAGGCAAACCTTCCCAAGAATCAAACCCATGATATATTTGTGTAGGATATTTCTCCAACAACCATTCAACAGATCGTCCACCTCTCACACCCATCTCCATCCAGTGGCCTTCTAACTTAATTTGTTCTAATGCTTTCATAAAATGTACATGGATACTAGGTTCGTATCTCGCTTTGGTGTCATCGTCATTTAAAACATTGGTAGGGTCGATTTCTATAAACTGCTTTAGCAATTTCTTTTCATTTGGGTTGAGTGTAGACTTGGCAGTTCTTGATGTGTTACTTAGAATCTCTTTTTTTGATTTCACATGCTTGTTGCGTCTATTGAACATGCTTTTTCTATCGTATGGTATCTCGTTCATTTAAAACTCTTTCCGCCTATAGTGAAGTCTCTACAATCAGGATACCAATATTCCTGTCGCATTGGATTGAAGTCTTGTGTGGCAAATTTTTCAATTCCCTTTGCACAGTCTTCGAATGTTGGACAATAATGGTAACCTTGTGGGTAAACCTTTTGTGATCCCCATGGGGATATACTTAAATCTCTTCCATCAGATCTCATCATGCTTAATTGTTTGTACTGGTTTTCATTGTCCAGCAGTATTGCACCTACTTTTCCTATGTGCATAGGTTTGGTGTTGCCGAAACTTACAACTTGTATTTGACCAGGTTGATACATATCTTGTTCAAATCTTCTTGCACTGTCCCACAAATTTGTAAGACCAAATTTATGTTCGCCTTGTTTTGCCCATTCTTCATCGGTCAGTTCAAAATCCAAATCGAGATCCACTAGTAACTGAATTACTGATAGATATGTTTTCGCAGGACATTGTAATTTTTTTATTTCTAATAATCTTATTACCAGTTCCATGCCATGATTACATCCATCGGTTGCAACGGCGAATGGAGCACCTGTGTAATTTGCTACTGCTTTCTCAAAATTAAAAAGATCGTTTACACTATACATTGAATGATTCCCAAGTTTGCTGTAATCCTTGTTCAATATTTGTTGTTGGTGAAAACTTTATGTCTTTCGTCATTTTAGAATTGTCTAAAACTTTGTATTTGACTCCGTCATCTGTTGCATCTCCCCACACAAGATTTATATCTTTTTTAGAATGCTTTAATAGTGTTTCTATTATCTGTTTGACTGTTGTTTCGACACCATTGCTGATGTTTGTTGCTGAATTTGTTGCCACATCAAGTTCTGCATAACGGCATATTGCTTCTGCTACATCTTTAATGTAGATGTAATCTCGAACACCAACTCCGGTGCCCATCATTACTAATTCCTTTTCTGTGTTCTTAATTTTGTTGATAAGTGATCCGATAATGTGGCTTCTTTCAAAACTGGTGTGTTCTCCGGGTCCATATGCGTTTGATACAATAAGAAATTCATAGTCAATGCCTAACACACTTGCTGTCTCTAGCAAGTGCATCTTCGCCATGCCACTAAACACTACCGAAGGATGGAATTCTTTGCCACCAATCATATCTTCTGTGAGTAAAACGTTTGCCCTGGGTGGATACACACATGCACTGCCAACAATTACAAATTTCTTTGGGTTAATTTCTTTAACCAGTTTACAAATGTTTACATTCATTTGTTGATTTTTTAGCAGTATCTGGTGTTCATGCTTTTTGTTGAATGGCAGTCCGCCATAAAATCCTGCACAGTGTATGACGTAATCATACTCACCTACTAGTTCCATGGTTTGTTCAGTATCTTCTAGATCATTTATAAAAGAAGATACGCAGGTCCATTCCCATTCTGGTCTTTGTGCAAGGACGTTCTTTCCTATCCAGCCTGTCGATCCTAGCAGAAGTGCTCTTATTTTTTCCATGGCGTGATTGGCTCCTCGACATCGTTAAATTTTGCAGTCAAAAAACTAACTGCTTTTACTTCTGTTAATGGAAAGAAAGTGTGTGGTGTGTATTTTGGAATATGTATGGTCACGCCTGCACTTACCAATATTGGTCTATCAGTTCCATCTTCTAACGCTTCGTAGTAGATTCCATCACCATCTGTGATCATAATATATTCATCGAAATGTTTATGATAATGCTTGCCCCTAGTCACCAT
>JGI24004J15324_10000467_pt1 | contig 16508 bp, 27 predicted proteins | sample LinPmetageLP32_FD_15324 | JGI IMG/M metagenome (IMG submission 15324)
AGTGAGAGATGGTGATTATTTAATATTTCTTTTTGCTTTTTTTCTTAGCTTTACCGTTCATTGGTATTTTTAGCTTTTTTTGCGCATTAGAATATTGATTATTTTTATTAGGCATTATTTTTTCTCCTTATATTTATCCATAATTTTTTCTCCACTTCTACCAACAATGTAACCTCCCATACCAACTAGAACTATATTAAGTAAAGAGTTCTGTACTGATTCAGGAATGTTAGGAGCAGTAAAGCCAAACCAATGAGCAACAACAAGTCCTGCAAAAGTTAGCATAAGCAATGGTCGCCAATTTCTTTGTAACCATCCACCTCTTGCTTCCGCAGTTATTATAGACGCTTGAGCTTCTAGCTCTTTAAGTTGTCCTGATAATAATTGTTGTTGTATTGTTTGTTTTATTTTTTCTGCTTCAGCTTTATTATCTATTGTTTTATCAATAGTTTTAAAAAGTGTATTAATCATAGGCGCTACTGCACCTAGTATATTAATCATATTTTTCGTGACCTATTAGATGCTATTGAAGCTATTTTAAGATTCGATAGAGAATTATTCATGGGGTTATGGTCTTTATGGTGTACATCCTTACCATCACCTTTTTTAGCTCTTCCATTTTTTATCAAGAGTCTTCGTGCTTTGTTGCGCATAGCTCTTCTCTTTTTTTGAGCAGGTGTTCCCTGATATGTTGCGTATTCTCTATCGTAATCTCTAGCCATTAAAATACTTTAGACCTTGCTAATTTTTGCTCTACTTGAGACCGATAGTGTGTGTCTTCTTGGTATCTTTTATCATTAATAGCTTGTACAACTTCAGCACTAGAATTAAACACATCAGTTCTACCTTGTGTAGCTTGACCTTGTGTTAATTGTGGTTCACTTGAATTAGTAGAACCTGCTCTAGCTTGTATGCCTCTTAGAGTTAGCTTGGCACTTTCAATATCACCTTCTAAAGCGTTGTTGTAAGCATCTTGCTCGGCTTGAGATAAATTTTCTGTAGCCCATCCTATAAGTTTTTGATACTCAGCTTCACCACCAACTTCATTGTAAATTGATTGTGTAAAATTATCTACCATTGCATTTTGTCCGTTGATATAGCTTTCAACTACATCTTTAGATAATCCTAATTCTTCTAAAGCACTAAAACTTTCAGGTGATAACTCACCATTCTCAGCAAATTCATTATAATAATTATCTAAATTTAGCCCTGTAGCTTTTTCTACTTCATCTTGAGTTTGCGCTTCAGGTGGTGTTTCATTGTTACTAAATTTAGTTTCTAATTCACCATAGGCTTTAGCTAAGTCTTCAGCATTAGCAAATTTTTCAGGAAGCCACTCAGGGCGGTCTCCATTTTGCTTTGCTTGTTCTTGATTTTCTTGTTGTTGCGACTGTTCTTCTAAAGAAAGGTTACTCTCTTTAACATCCGTAACATTTACTGTTTCTACCATTTATTTTCTCCTAACTTTGGATTTGTGAAATAGCCTCTTGAATAGCTTGAGGGTCGATATTTTGCATATCTTCTGGCTCAAGTTTAGACGCTATATTTGAAGCTACATTTCCTCCAACTTCAAATCCCTTACTTGATGCTTCATTTTGTTGTTGGTCTTGCATCATTTGATTTTGTTCTGCTGATAATTCTTCTTTAGTTTTAATTAAACCCTTAGTTTCAATACCATCAGCAGTTGCTAATCTTGATATGGCATTGTCAAGATTTACATATTTTTGGATTACTTCAGCACCTAAGTTTGTACCTAAAGTTTCCAAGAAACTTATTAATTTATTTTTATCATTACCTCTTCCTAACGCTTCTAGTCCTGTAACAATTTGTGGTATTACGGTTTTAGGTAAAGTAGGAAGGTCTTTACTTTTTGTCATCATATCCATTTTACGATTGATGTACGGTAACTGAAACTCTTGACTAAGCATGGCGTAAGTACCACCTAGAGTATCTTCTAGTTCTTGTGCCATAAATCTAATTTCTTCAGCAGTAACTCGTTCTGCTTGTCTTTGTACAGAAGCATTTAATAAGAAAGCATATTGCAGTCTTTGTTCAATTCTTTGCATAACATCATAAGCAATTCTGAAATCAGCGTATTTTTGAACTTGTAATACTGAAACATCGTTAGCATTACCTTCAATTATAGCTCCATTAGGGCTTTGTGCTAAAGCTCCTGCTCTAGTAGTACCATTAGGCGCTACCATAAATAATATTTTAGCTGAAGCTGAAGAACCTTCGACAATAGCTTGAGTTAAACCTTCAAGAGACTTGAGGTCTCCAAGATACTCTTCTACAAAACCTCTACCATAATCTTCACCATCAACTCTATTCCATCTAAGCGGAATAAAAGGAGATTTATCTAAATCATAATAACCTTCAGATTTTGGTATTTTAATACCTTTAACTTCTTGGCATACATAATACTTATTCTTTTTAGGTATTCGGCATACATGAGTATAAATATCTACGGATTTTTCATCTTGCGATAATTGACCACCTATAAGTTCTAATACTTCAGGCGCTAAAGATGAAGGGCTGAGACATTCTCTAGTAATTATTTCTAAAACATTACCCATTGGGTCTCTTTTACAAACATATCTTTCTAAATGAAAAACTCTTGTACCTTGTTTATCTACAAATAATAGGACATTTCCACCAACTATTAGATGTTTTAAGGCTTCAAAGATAGCTACTCTATCTGCTGAAGTTTCTATATTAGTTTGTATTGCCTGTTCTATTTCTCCTAGACCTTGCTCAACATCACTTTTAATTTGAGGGTCTTGAGAAATTTCTTTTATAACGGAATCTTTTATGCGTAATCTAAAGAATGGGGCATTTGGAGGAAGTAAAGCTAAAAGTAATTTAGCTGATAAATTATTTACACCTCTAGCACCTATTCCTTGATATGGCGTAGGGTATCTAGTGGTACTTCCGCTATCTTGTTCAGGTATTAGTGTAGGTATTGTAAGTTTAGAACTCTCTCTAGCTCTTTCAAGGAATGTTTCCCTATTAGATTCTAGTTGCTCATACCTATTTCTTACAGATTTTCCTGTAGTTTCCGTATCTTTCATTAGATTTTATATCTTCCTAGATTTGTACGCCTGTACCTGTTTCACCACCATCGGTAGTTATTAGAGGTATTCTTAGCTTTTTTCTGCCTCTTCTCATAGATTCTTTTATGCTTCCTGCGGTCTTGTTTCTATTAGCATCTCCACTTTGAGGGTCATAACTCGCACTTGCAGGATTTACTTGCTTAGTAGTAATTACTGGCGGTGGCGGTGTTACTGGAGGAGGTGTAGGAGCAGGAGGAGGAGCAGGTCTTTTTGGTTTACACATAAGCTATTCCTTAAACTCTGTTAATTGTTGTTGTCTTAGGTACTGGTCTTTCAAATAACGAATGACATTCGCTTGACCACTTTTGTACCACACTTCTTTTTCACTCATTGATAAATCCGCAGACTTATCGGGGAACAAGCGCTGTAATTCAATGACTAATTTTTTATCTATTAAAGGTAAATTTTCATTTGAATCACCGTTTTGTCCTCTAAAAGTGGTACTTATTTTAACCATTTATTTATTTCCTAGTTTTACTATGATTTCCCCGTCTTCTTGGGTTTCTTTTTCAATTAAAATATCAATGTATTGTTTAGCTTTGTGTAAATCTTCAAGGCGTTTTTCTTTGGTGGGATGCTTATATCGCCATCGCATTAGGTACTTAATAGCATTAGCTTCAGCATAAGGAACTTCGTTCTGCATAATAAAAGTAATAGGCTCTATTTTGTATCTAAAATAATGAGTAGGTTTTTTAACTTGTTCTGTCATAGCTTCTCCTATTTAATTTTTTTGTAAGGTTCTGTAGTTAATTTAACTTTTTCTTCAGGCTGTTTGTTTTCTTTAATATCGTTTAAATTATTTTTAACATGATGCAGGACAGCAGAAACTATAGATTCTTTTGTTAAATCATCTGTTAAAGACTCAAGGCTTTCACCATATTCTAAGTTCTTGGTAAGAGAGATGGTATGTGATTTTATTTCTTTATCTAAAGTACCATCATAAGGCTTTATAAATATTCTTAAATAAACAGGCTCAACATTTTTATCTGTAAACAATCGTGTATCAAAACCTAATATGCAAAAGGCTCTCCATTTATCTATAATTAATTTTAAAGTTCTAGCAACTAGTCTGTCTCTATTCATATTTAAGGTTTCCATAATTTAGGTTTTTTCTTTTTCGCATCCCAATCTTCAACTCTCAATATTCTCGCTAGTCTTGACTGTATTAAAGCATCTTTTTTAGTTAAGCCCTGCTTTTCATAAGCCTTCACCACTTCTTTCCACATTAATTTTACATCTTTAGGTTCACCTAAAATTCTTTGTGCTGTTATCATACCAACTTTAGGACACCCCGAATAACCATCTGTACTATCACCTGCTAAAGTCTGTAGCATAAAATTATAGTCGGCTTGTTTTTTAGTTATGATTTCTACTTCAGGCATATCCTTATCAGGATTATAAATTCTAGCAGGAATAGTTTTCATATCTTTATCAGAAGAAACAATAATAACTTCGCCTTCAATTTCACCTGAAGTTGCAAGGATGCCTAATACATCGTCACCTTCCAAACCTTCCATTGCAAAAGTAAGGTAATTTGTATTTACAAAATCTAATAGTTCTTTGTAGATAATAGGCTTACGAGATTTTTTACGATTTGATTTGTAAGTATCTAAAACTTTTTTTCTAAAATTAATTGGAGAAGAAAATGCTACTATAATTTTATCGGCTCTTAACTTAGTTGCTAAATTATTAAATTCATCTTTTAATTTTTCTATACCAAATTTAGCGTCTGCATGAAGTGTCCAAAAGTTATCTTCCCATTGTATAGGCTCTTCAATACTAATTGCTGTTTTAAAAGCAAATAAATCACCATCAATTAATAGTGTAGTTTCTTGACTCATTTAATCTCCCTCATTGTTTTTAATATCCATCCTTTTAAATCTGTATCCAACAGCATTTCAATCACACCATTAGCAATCGAATTGACTTCTTTCTCTTCTTTAGATTCATCATCTAATTGTTTAGTTAAATTCAGTTGGTATTGGTAATACACAAAATGTAATACCTCATGGATTAATACATTAAGACTTGTACGGTCTCCTCGTTCTATAATCTTTTTATCTAAATAAATAGTAAGTGGAGGTTTCGATACAAAACTACCTTGCTGTTCAGAAACTTCGTAACTAATTTCATGGTCTAGTAAAACTAAATTTATTTCAAAACCACTCATTTTAATTTTCTTAGGAAACTTCATTATTTTTTATCCTTTTCAAAAATTTGTTTTAAGGGAATCAAGATGCACTTACTGGCTCTACGGTCTCCAACCATTTTAAAATTGTCTTTAAATTTTTTTGTTAATTTTTTTAACTGAGGTACAGTAAACAAAAGCATACAATAATCTTTGTCACCATCTGCAAGTATGTGTACCCAATGAGAAGCCTTAGTAACTGACAGACCACTAGGCTTTCCATAACATTCAATCTCTATTGCAATGTTGCCTGTTTTTCTCCACCAATCTCTTTCAGTTTTAACTTCTAATTTTTTATCAAATAAAATTTTAGCAAGTCTTTTTTCTCGTAACTGACCATACTTTAAATCAATATCAAATTTGTTATCGTTGTTTAATTTTACCATTAGTGAGTCTCTGACCAGTTAGCTCCTATTTTGTATTCACCATCTAATTCGCAATGAAAATTAAAATGTGATTTAGTTTCTCTTATTGATTGAACAGCTATCTTTCCAACTTCTTCAGCTAGTTCTTTTTTTACTTGGAGTTGTATTTCATCGTGAATGTGTGCGACCATGCCCCAGTCTTCACCATGTTTTAAATGTGATAAGTTTTTGTGTAATAATGTAGTAGCTTTTTTAACAATGATGCTACCACAAGATTGTAGTAGTGTATTTAAAGCACTATGCTCACTTCTAATTAAAAGTTTTCTCCCATCTAAACCAACTAAAAACCCTCTAGCTCTATAGACTTGAGATACTCTGTCTCTTAATTTTTTTAATGCAGGTGTTCTTTTTAAAAATGTTTGTTTTAATAACTTGCCATCTTTGGCACTACCTTTAACAATCTCACCAATTCTTTTGTCACCTGCTCCATACAAGAAAGCATAGATAAATGTTTTAGCTTGGGGTCTAGTAGGTAATCCACTTGCTTTTTGATTTGCAGTATGAATATCACCTGTAAGTAATTCTTTAGCATAAGCGCCTTTATCAAACTTGGACATATAAGATGCTAAACATCTAAGCTCTAGTCCTGAAGCATCTGCGCCTACCAATAAATAATCATCGGGTACTGTAAATAGACTTCTACATTCCACACCATACTTTGCACTAGATGAACATACTTGAGCAACATTGGGGCTAAAGTGAGTACACCTGCCAGTAACAGTACCATTAGTAATAACTTTACCAAAAATCTTTCCTTTTCTTTCTAATTTAAGCCAAGCATTATCGCCTTCGCCTAGCATCCCTAGTCTTTTTTGTATTAGTAAATATTCAGATAAAAGTTTTGCTTCAGGATACTGCAAACTATTTAAAACTTTTTCATCTACTTTAGGCTTACCATCATTAGTAAACTCTTTGGGTTTCCACCCTTTAATTGCTTTTAGTCTATCTGCTATATGGTCTCTGCTACCTGCATTAAAAACTATCTCTTTAATTTTATCTACTGGTACACCTTTTTTATAACCTTTAGTTTTGTTATCTCTTTTTGGAACTAAGACACCTACAACTTTTTTCCATGGAGGGAATGTGTTTTGTAATTGGTCTTGTAGTTGTACTCTTTTAGCATTTAACTCTGTATATAATTCTTTAGCTTTTTTGGTATCAAAACAAAAACCAAGTTGCTCTTGCTTTATTATACACTCAGCAAAATCATGTTCTAATTGTAAAGAAGTATCTGAATATTTTTGACCTAAAATTTTTTTGTATAGAGCTACTGTAACTTCAACATCTCTCTTACAGTAGCTCTGCATTTCTTGAGACCACTCAGACCAATCAGTAGTCTCTCCGAAATCCCCTTTTAACAAACCAACTCTATAGCCCCATGAAGCTAAAGAATGGCGACCTATTAAGTTAGAAGGGAAATCTTTGCGTCTGAAATCCTCTTGTTTAATATCAGCCCATATAAGCCTTGTAGCAACAAGAGTATCAAAAGTATTTTTAAATTTTGCTAGAGGAAAGCACTTATTGATTGCAGGAATGTCAAATCCTAGAATATTATGACCGATAATTAAATCAGCTTCCTGCAATAAATTAATACCTTCCTCTATTTGACCATCCATAAAGGAATATGTTTTAGCGTTCTCAATATCATAAATTTCTAAACAGAAAATTTTATTCATTACATCGAGAAAACCATTAGTCTCTATATCAAATACAAGTTTCATTAATGAACCACTCTAACTTTAACTCTTTCTAAAGAAGGGATGGTATCACTAAGATTTTCTAAACAAGTATCTATAACTTCTAAACTGTCTAAATCTTTAACAACTATTAATGGATATACATTTGGATAAATTAAAACTAAATATAAGGCATCCATAATACTATGATAAAGTTTATATACTTGTGCTTTGTCTTCAGATTCTAATAATTGAAAATGCGGTACACCTTCTAAATAATTTAATATGAATCTTGATAAATCTTTATCGTCAGGATTAGTCATTTCAACCACCTATCTATAAGTTTTTTACCTAAATAAATAATTAAAATACCGCCAAATACAAACAGAAAGTCTAAGTAATTGTTACCTGTATCAATAGTAACTTTAGTACCGTCAATAATCATTCTGTCGGTCTCTCCTGCTTGAACTGTTATAGTTTCTTGCGGTTTATCAATCATCAAAAGACTCCTCGTATAACCTACCAGTTTCGCTATCGTAATTTAAAATAGAAGCCAAACCTGTAGTACCAACAAAACGATTTTTTAATACATTAACTTCACATACATTGTCACCTGAAGATGAATTTCTTGATAAGCCTAAAATAATATCTGATAACTGAGCTATAGATTGTGAACCTCGTAGTTGTGATATAGTTGGTTTTAAATTTTCTTCATGGGATTTATTTCCTTCAGGTCTTTTTAAATGGCTAATTAAAATTAATGCTATGTTTAATTGTTCAGTTAGTTTTCGTAACTGCGTCATTAAATTATCTAATGTTCTTCTTTCATCACCTTCTGAAATACCACTTACAACAATACTTAAATGGTCTAGTACAATAAATTTACAGTCACACCCTTGCGCTAAAAACTTAATACGACTGAATAAGTTTTCGCTGTCCATGCTTCCCCAATGGTCATAAAAAAAACATTTAGATTTAATCTTATCAAAAACTTCTTTTAATTTTTCTTGGTCAATTTCTTTTCTTACTTCCTGTAAATGTATAGGGGCTTCAACTCCAATAGAAACTAAGCCTCTTATACTACGCTGAACATTCTCTTCTAAAGCAATGTAGCCAACATTCTTGTCATTAGTAATTAAATGATAAGCAATCTCTCTGCATACTTGGCTTTTACCTATACCTGTACCTGCGCATAGAGTTACGATTTCACCTAAACGAATACCTTGTGTAATATTATTTAGTCCTGCGAAAGGATAATCCGCATCACAATCTTTAGTGTCTTCTATTAATTTTTCCCATAAATCTTCACCCGATACAATGCCATCAGGTCTATAACTTTTTGCTCCCCAAATAGAATCCGTAAGTTCTTTAACAAGACCTGCAACTATCATTTCGTTTGCATCTTTTTTAGGTAAATGTGCAATCTTACTTTTACTTGGTGATAAGATAGAAGCGCAATCAATACTAGCTTTACGCCCTGCTTCATCCATATCAAAACAAAATATTACAGACTCAAAACTTTCTAACCATTCTATATTTTTTGCTACAACTTTTTTTGCTGAAGCCACACCACTAGGGATGGAAACGACAGGGTAACGATTGTTAAAACAGTATTGAGAAATTGACATTGCATCAATCTCCCCTTCACATATAACAAGCATTTTTCCATTGTCTCTAAATAAATGCTGACCAAAGAATTGAACGCCTTTAGCTTCGCCTAACCATCTAAAATCTTTGTTAGGAAATCTAATGTGTTGTGCTACTAGTTGTCTGTCTTTATTGTAATAAGGTGCAATTTGAACTTTATTACCTTTGTAAGTACCGACTTGATAACCAAATTTTCTACAAGTCTCTTCACTAATTTTTCTTTTCTTTAAATCAATGTAATCGCCTTTAAGTAAATTTGTATTTATTTGTTTTATGGGTGCATCTATAACTTCTCCATTCTTTTCATAATAACCACAGCCATCTGTAAAACAGTAAGCATGGTCTGAGTATCTAGCTAAGTTATCTTTGCTACTACATTTAGGGCAACTCTCATGTCTTAAAAATTGTGAGTCTTCTTGTGCCATCATAAAGTAATCTCCGATAGCCATTGCTGTACATCAAAACTTGGGCAATCTTTTTTACTAAACTCATTGTGACCAACTATTTTTGCTTCAGGATAAATACCCTGTAACTTTAATAGAATTTTTTTCAAAGAATCAAATTGCTCTTCTGTAAAATTTTTCTCTGCTACGGTAATATCATCTTCAGTAACACCACCAATCATACATATAGAAACTGAATTATGGTTATAACCTTTTTGTGATGCAGTCGGAGCATCTAAGTCTCTGCCAGTTTCTATAGTTCCATCTCGTAAAATTACATAAGTATAACCAATAGAAAAGAACCCTCTAGCTCTATGCCATTTATCTATTTCATCTGCATTGACCCAATCTTGTGAAGGTCTTGTTGCGGAACAATGTATAAAAATATAATCAGTCTTTTTTCTTGGCATCTTCTGTTATCCAATCTAGGGGTATTAGAATTTTTGTTGTGCGAATACAATGATATTGAAACCCATAATGTTCACACCATTTCGCATAAGTAGTTTTACTTTTTTTACCAATTCGATTTGTACTATTAGAAAAAGCAAAACGAATATCGTATTTATCTCCATATTGATTTTTTATAATCTTATGTTTCTTTCTATCGGCTGTAGTAAAGAGACCTTTAGCTTCTATAATAATTCCATTCTTTAAAATAAAATCAGGTCTGTAATAACTTTTCTGTTGTGGCTTGAGATAATCAATCTTTAAAGTTTCGTACTGAAAGGGGATATTCTTTTCTGTAAAAAACTTACCGATGCTTACCTCAAGTCCACTACGATATGTATTAGAAGTCGTCTTCATCAAAACCTGAGTCTAATACTTCATCGTCATTTGATGCTTCAACTGCTGTCTCGTTACCTGCATCAAAACCCTCTTCTTCTTCAAAACCAAAATCATCTGCCTTGCTTCCTCCGCTTCCTTCTACAAGGTCAATAATTTGTACAGCTTTAAGTCTAAGTGTTATGCCACTACCTAGGGATGGAGTAAAATAAGGTATTACTTCAGCGTTTACTCTGCCAACAGTTCCTCCCCAAATACTTTTACCTTTAGGCATTGGCTTACCCTTTGCATCAAAGATAGCAGGGGCTTGTTCCCACTCGTTACCTGTCTTACGACTTTTAGCTTTTGCTTTTAGCTTGAACTTAAATTCAACTTCTTGTGAATCATCATTTAATGAGAAAGGATTGTTATTAGCTTTAACTTTCTTGTTTGCTTTTTCACCTGCTTTTTCATTAGATTTTTTAGCTTCAGATTTTAACTTAGCTACTAAATCTTTAGCGTCTTCTCTAGGAAGAGATAGAACTAAATGATATTCACCATCCACATTAAATTTAGTGTCAGGTTTAGTTAAATGAGGGTATATAAATTTACCCTTTGGTGTTGTTATTTTAGCGTATTGCTCAGACATATTTACCTCCTTTGGTTGATTGTCTAATAGTGGTACTTAATAGCTACGAACTCGTAGCATTATGAACAAAAGAAAACACTCTCAAGTACCAAGTTCAAATCTAAATTCCCTTTAGATGGTATAGGCGGAATTTTTAACCTATTTTTAGGGCTTAACATCTTTGCTATTTCATCCCTAAAATTTTCTAGTACAGGCTTCTCATACATATTTACAAAAGCCTCTCTTATACATTTGTTCATCTCGATAGCATCGCAACATAGAACCCCAAAACAATCATGTACTGTTGAGATACTTTCAATACCTCTCTTATCAGCTAGAACCACCGCCAGTTGTAACATCGAGCTATCTAACGAATGAATAAAGTTTGGGCTGATTGAAGACGAAACTCGTCTGCTTGAAATTTTTTTAGTTTCAGTATTAACAGTTAGTTTTACTGTACTGTCGCCAATCTTAGTTTTAATCCTGCGACTTTCCATATCATAGTAACTCATAAATACTGGAAAATTAGAAGGTGTTGTCCAGATTACAGGTAAGTTTTCACTAGCTACCAACTTGGCTACCTGCTGTAACCATCGCATACATTCATCCGCTTTTATTACGGTTTCATTTATAGAGTCATAAACATATTTAGATAAAAAATTACTAGCCTTAAATAAATCATCACCCCAAGGATGTGTTTCACCATCTTCGTAGCGTTCTACAATATGCTCTTCAATATATTCCCTACAACTTTGTCTCGTACCACTATAAGGTTTTACCATAGTAGCTCGTTTAGTTGTCTTACGATTGATACCAAAATCTAACCATTGTTTAGCAAATACAGAAGTATCTGCCTCAAGTTTCTGCATAACTAAATCAGCTACATCTTGGTATATATCAGCAGGTTTTTCTGTTGGTACTAAATTAACTGAAGCCCCTCCAACTTCATCTCTGAGCATGGCTGAAAAATGTTGTACACCTGAATTAGTGTGGTCAATAGATACAGGTAATCTTGTAATAAAATCTGAACTGTATCCACTCTTTACGAACTCATAGAACTCAAAACAAAAAGTTAAAAATTGCCAAGGGCTATCGGCTTTCTGCCAAAAGTCACAATTAAGAGGGTCTTTACCGACAGCGCATATTTCTTCTGTATGCTTATCAATAAATGTTACTCTCTCTTCTAATGAAACTTTATCATTACCAAATAAATTTGCTCCATGTATTGCTAACCAATGTAAGTTTTCATCTGTTCCAATCGGCTTTCCATTTGCAAAAACTAATAAACTTTTAGCTACATCATTTGCGCTTGGATTTAGAAACATTGGTATATCATAAATACGACCTCTAAAATCACAGTTCTTAGGAAAATACATTGTGTCTTCATTTTGATACTTGTTAGCTATTTCCATAACTTTTTGTATCTGCAATCTTTTTGATTTTAACTTAGCATTATATTCATAAACTTTAGCTGACTTGCGTTTCCAATTTACTCTCGCTTCAAGGTTATCAGCTATGTCAAAAGGTTTTGGCGGTAGGGGTAAATCATCTCTGTTCGGTAGCTTACCCATAGCAGTATTATTATTCCAACAATAATCTAATACTTGGTATGTAGCTTTGTTTATAGTCCATGCGGTACTTTGCAGTTTGTTTACCGAGTCATAAACAACTTTCATTTCATGTGTTTTATTACTTATCTCTTCAATAAAATTTCTGTTTCTAACTTTGATAAAGGGTAATCTTTTTATATTCTGATTATGATAACCACCTGAGAATGGATGTCGCCAAGGTTTAGGAGGAATGATAGTTGGCGTAAATGCAGGTAGTAGTATTTCATTGTGTTCGTTCTTACCTTGTATCCACTCCATTGTTTGCTCAGTAGCCTCCACATATTTAGGCGTATCGCTTCGACCTCTTGTGCCTTTATTTTTCATTACAATTTTAACTAAGCCTGTAGAGCCAATCATTAATTCTATAAGTTTGACCCCAACATGGAGTTTATTAACGCTTCCCCAATCAATATATTTTACATCAAATTTATTTAAGCTATGGGTCAAAACTCTCTTCTTGTATCGGTAGTTGCTTTTGGCTTCTAAATCTTTAGCAATCTTACGGAACAAATTACCCTTTTGTTTGTTAAAGTTCTGAAATCTATATTGGTCTTCTAAAGCCGAACCGATACGGATAGAAGCCTTGTTTAGTGTTTGCCCTAGGGTTATGCTATCCATGATGGCTTTTAGGCTTATAAAGGCTACAATATCAGGGTCAATCAGGCTAATATATTTAGCTGAGATATGCCTACGACCTTTAGCGCCATCATAAACCATATCAATAAAATCTTTTATAGCTTGAGCATAAGGTTCAATCTTGCCTTGTATCAGTAACAAGCCATACTTGGTGGTACTCTCTTGGTTTTTCTGTACTGAATTATTAACTAAACTTTGGTATCTTTTGATACCTATAGACATCATCTCTTCTTCGAGAGCTTCATTGCGTAACATTTTTTGGTAGTCGAACATCATATCCCTTTCCTCCATTGCAACATTATAGAAATTTGTTGCATTGAAACTGTTTTTTACTACAAGTTAGTAGCTATCGCTGATTTGCGAAGTTATGTCTACAACTAATTGAATTAAATAAATATTACTGATTGCTACGAGGTAGTTTAGAACTATGTATAGATTTTAAGTCTAATTTTTTGGTGGGGATACCGAGACTTGAACTCGGAAGTCCTTGCGAACTATGGATTTTAAGTCCATTGCGTTTACCAATTTCGCCATATCCCCAAGCTGATTGCAACTCCAATGCAATCTTTATATACAACTTTAGCTAGAAGATAAATAATCTATTTAGAAATTTTCTAAGGCTTTTGCGCAATCTATTAAGTCAGCAGTATTTAAGTGAGCATACTCCATTGTGGTCAATATAGATTTATGCCCCATCCAATCTTTAATCTTAACTAAGTTTAAATTTTGCATGGCTAATCTGCTACAACAAGTATGTCGCCAAGTATAGGGTATAAATTGCTTATCATTTTCAAGCCCCATCTGCCCTTTAATACGATTAAAATTATCGCTGTAATAAGTTTGCTTGAAGTCAAATAATGGGGATGTTTTATCCTGCGTCAAGGCAACTCTTCTTTCCATGACTTCTCGTAATCGCTTAGTCATAAAAATAGTCCGAGGTGTATCTTGTTTTGTTTGCCATAAAGATATTGTGTTCATGGTAAAATTAACATCTTGCTTTCTAGTTTTAATTGCTTCAGTCCAAGGTCTAGCGCCACCATCTACAAGGTAGATAGAAAAGTCATGTACATCGTGCATACCCCATCTAATAGCTATATCTAAATGTAGCTTTTCTTCTTCGGGAGATATAAACCGCTTTCTACTTTTAGCTTTTTTAAAGAATGGTATGTAAGGCTTAGTATCAAGTCTGCGCTTACGCATAGCATAAGTAAACAGTTTGGATAAGCATGATAGTTTACGATTGATTGTTGAATTAGATAACCCTGTACTTTTTAGATAATCTATAAATTCATCTATTAAATCATCATCAATATCTGAAAGTAATCTATGGCTACCAAAGAAATCAATAACACTAGTTACATTAATAAGAGTAGTCTTTTTTGATTTAGTATTCTTCCACTCATGTTCCCATATATAATCTTTAGCGTCTTGAGTAGTCCACTCTTTCTTCTTCTTTAAATCAATCGGCTGTCCATACACTAACTTTTCTTTTAAGTCATTGTACTTTGCATTAGCTTCTTCTTCAGTAGTGCAAGTTGCAGTATGTCTGTTACCATTAAAGCTAACATCTACCTTCCAACTTACAACTACGCCTTCCTTGTTGTAATTAGGGCGTACCCCAGTTCCTTTTGCCATTTTACCTCCAGTTTATTTAATGGTTTTTATTAATGTATTTCTAACAATCTTACCTTTAGCAGTTAAAGATATTAACTTCTGTCGCCTATCTGTAGGGTCGTCATAAGTAGTTATCAATCCTAACCCTTTACCTGTTCTTTTAGGTCTTGATGATAATGTTGTTATATTCCTAGACAATGTTGCGCTGTTGTATCCTAGTGTCGCATTGGCTTCAGAAGTTTCAACATCCTTTTCGCCAAGGTAGCATATTGAAATAAATAATCTAGCAACTTGTATTGGTAAACCTTGTGAGTTTGCTAAATCTTTTTCTAATAGTGCTAACTCTCTAAAAAGGGATGTTAGTTTAATTAGTTCCGTCATTCTAACTCTTTCTTGTAGCTACTATATACTAGTAGTCTTTGTTTATAATTATTATACTTATTATTTAATAGTTTGTACATCATTTAATTTTACTACTTATGATAATTTTTTGTGAAAATATTTTAATGATTAAATTATTTGAATCTTCCCAATAAAAATCAAAGTTATAACCTTTAGTTTTTTCTACATCAAGATAAATTTCCCAATATAAAAAAGTAAAAAAAGTGTGATATATCATAGTGCCTCGCTTATCTTAGGTGAATCAGCAATCTTATCAGCGTCACCTTTTATGCTGTTTCCATTTACTTTACATTTGTTACACCTTGTGTAACTCACTTTAAACTTCATGTGTGCTTCCATGTTAATAATCCTTTCATTATTAAAATTGAGATTATTCTCATTTATTATATCCTACCCCGTACTAATTTCATTTGTCAAGAGCTACTAGAGTACGGAGGATGTATTTCTAGTAGCCCTTATTATTCTAGTGTTGCCACTAAAATTCTTGTTCAAGGTATTGTTGAATTTTTTTTATNCCTCTGTAATAAGCAGTTTTATCTANCTTTGANGCTGTCGGTTTCTGTCCGTTTTGTATGCCTTTAGCTTCAGCCCTNGTTAAAGGTAAATCTANTTGTACATAACCTGTAGGCGCTTTTTTCATATAGCTTCTCCCTTATCATCGGTTACAAAATAAATTGGTATATTCATAGCTGTAGATATTTTACAGGTCTCATTCATATAATCGCAAAGTGTTACTATGTTATCTTTGTTATCATCTGTAAGCCCTAAATTGTTTCTATGTAAGGTACTTTCAATATTATAGTGTGCCATAATTCCTCCTACTATATGTTGTGTTATTAATAGTTTTATATACTAGGTTATTATTTACTGTAATCTTACAGCAAATACAAGAGCAAAAATAAAAAAGTTGTGGGATGTGATAGTAGGCTTGAAAATTGGGAATAAAAAACCCCCAAGAATAAATCTTGAGGGTCTAGTTTAGAATGGTTCTAATTATAAAGCATTATATATTTTATCTTTTAATTTAGGGTCAAGCCTAGATAAAATATTATTTAAAATTTGATGCCTACTCATAGCCAAGCCATATTCAATATGTCCTGTTTTAATGTGTTCATCATGTATCTTCTTTATGTCGTTAAGTTCATTAACAGTACCATAACGAGAAGCAATTAATAAAACATTTTCACTATGTGCATTGTTGTTAGTATTTTGTTTTAAAGTTTTTACTAAATCAAAGCTCATTATATAACCCTCCGAGTATTTCTTTCTATTTCAACAACCCACCTACAATCATCAGTATATTTTGCACTATAGTTTTCCTGTACTTGATAGTGTTCACAATCCCAACAAACATAATCAGTTTT
>JGI24004J15324_10000469_pt1 | contig 16473 bp, 23 predicted proteins | sample LinPmetageLP32_FD_15324 | JGI IMG/M metagenome (IMG submission 15324)
GAAGAGGACTAGTTATGACACGCACACAAAAATCAGCATTTAACTCAGCCAAAAAAGCATGCGAATGGATACAACGCGAAGCTCATTGGGGCTGCTTACCAAACATGGATAGCCCTCGATCCGAAAGAGAGGAATACACCACAACAATGGACGCCGTAGATTTTGCCCAGAACTTCCTTAATTACCTGAAATATGACNTAAAAGAGGACGAATCATGAACCTTAAAGCAAACGAACTTTATTTAATAAGAACAGGTTTAAAACATACACAACGCAAAACACGCGACCACATAGATCCTGATTTTATACCCGAATCCAGTAAATTTGATTCTAATATTCTTAAATATCACCGTATCACAGAACTAATAAACAAAATTACCGACGAATTAGAAAAAGCACGTGAATTAGAAAAAACACGCAAAAAAAGGACAAATCATGAAAACTTATGAATGTATTTTAGACCTTGGAAAAGTCTACCCTGTGCGCGAATCAAATAACAAAGAAGAATTTATTAAAAACCTACTCGACGAATATAACTATAAATGCGACGGGCTATTCGAAGTAAAACGTGAAGATATCAGCAAAATAACTTCTGACAATGAAGACGAAGAGGACGAATCATGAACCGTATGCCATGTAGAATAAGCGACGACCCATACAGCGACTACTCTGATTTTATAGAGCAGGAAGGCGTGTATAAACAGTACATTGAATCCAACCCAGATGACGAACGCGACGCGCAGTTAGACAGACAATTTATATTAAACACAAGTCTTGAACCATTGATTACTCCACATGTTGGAGACAAAATTATTGAGCGTTAATATTAGTCATGCTAATATTTAAAACATGTGACTTATAAGGAAATAGCTATGGATACATGGACAACACCAAGCGTATGGCGTGACTTACAAAAGAAGTACCCAGCTATGGCAATTGATGATCGCACTACTAAAATTAATACAAAAAGTACTGTTATCGAGCCTTCTAAAGATATGGTTAACAGCCCTAGTCACTACACAGCTGGGGATGGAAGCATTGAATGCATTGATGCAATTGAAGCTTCTATGACTGTAGAAGCCTTTCGCGGATATTGCAAAGGAGCAGCTTTAAAATATCTATGGCGATATGAAAGAAAGTCAAAATCATTAGAAGATTTAAAAAAAGCCCAATGGTATCAGAACCGTTTGATATCTACTTACGACTAATCTTGCCATACTCGAGGAACGAGCATGAACACCAAACAATTTATTACTTTACAACGTGAGCACGATCTAGCAACACGTAACGACACTTTATCTCAAGAGCAATTAGAATATATCACTGTTGCTCTTAAATCTAAATTTCCTTCTCAATACAAAACTTTATAGACGAATTTAAAAATATTGCTCCAGAAGTTTATGCACTCCAACAGTGTGCAGAACATAAGGACATTTTTTAATGAATTTAATTACACTTGACTTTGAAACTTATTTTGACAGCCATGTAAGTTTAACAAAACTAACCACAATGGATTATGTTCGGCACGAAAAATTCAAAGTGTGGGGCGTTGGTATCAAGATAAATCATGATGCAACAGAGTGGTATGGCGAAGAAGATGTCAAAGACGCGTTACGCGATATTGATTGGGACAACACAACATTAATTGCACATAACACGCCATTCGACGGCTACATCTTAACAAGATATTACAAACTTATACCAAAATATTATGTTGATACAGCCGCAATTGCACGCGCATTGCATCCTGGTCAATCTGCTCGATTAAAAGATGTTGCCATACGTCTTTTCCCTAATGACGAGACAATGCGCAAAGGTGATGAACTTATCGATGCAAAAGGTATATATGATCTCCCACCTGACATTGAAGAAGCGCTCGGAGGGTACTGTATACAAGACGTTGATCTTACTTACGCTCTTTACCATCAAATGTTACAACAAATGCCGCAATCAGAAATAGACTTAATTGACCTTACATGTCGGATGTTTTGTGAACCTAATTTAATCGTAAACCGTGAGTCGCTAACAAAGTTTCGTGACGACACTATCGCAGCTAGTGAAGCTGCTATTCAAGCGGCAGGTATCGATCGCAAAATTCTAAGTTCAAACAAACAGTTTGCAGAATATATACAAAATACATTAAAAATTGTGCCTCCAACTAAAACAAGTCCAACTACTTATAAAACAATTCCAGCACTTGGTAAAAACGATAAAGCTTTTACTCAAATGCAAAACATGTATCCAGAACATAAATTAATTTGGGACGCACGCAAAGCTGTTAAAAGTCGTATCAATGAAACACGCGCACAGCGCTTCCTAGATGCAACGCATGAGGATGGCACAATCAGTGTGCCACTTCGTTACTATGCTGCGCATACAGGGCGTTTTGGCGGTACAGAAAAAATTAACATGCAAAACATGCCGCGCAAATCCCCGTTACGCAAAGCACTTACTGCACCAAAAAATAAATTAGTTTTTGTTGCTGATTTATCTAATATCGAAGCGCGAATGCTTGCATGGCTTGCAGACGAACAAAGTTTATTAGAGCAATACAAAAACGGCGAAGATGTATACGCTAACCTCGCACAAGACATCTACAAACGTCCCATAAATAAAGATGATCATCCGCTTGAGCGTTTTGTAGGTAAGACTGCAGTTTTAGGTCTTGGCTACGGAATGGGCGCTGCTAAGTTTCAAACAACTTTAGAAGCTGGTGCTATGGGCCCACCGATAAAATTTTCAACACAAGAAGCAACTGACGTAGTTCATACATATAGAACTACTTATCCAGGAGTACCGCTTCTTTGGACTAAACTCGAAACAAAGCTGGCAAACACTATAAACCCAGCTTTTTATGAAGAGTGGCATGGATTAACTTTTGCAAATCAAAAGATACTCTTGCCAAATGGCTTATCTTTGCAATATAGAAACCTTCGTTATGAAGCAGGTAAGTTGACGTACGATAACCGTACTAAGGAAAGCACGTGGGGAGGGCGTATTACAGAGAACGTAATACAAGCTCTCTCTCGAATTATTGTTACTGATGCTATGCTTCGTATACAAAAAGACAAAGCACTTGATGCTAAAGTTGTCCTTACTGTACACGATGAGATAGTTTTAATTAGCAATGCTAATGATCCAGATGTTACAATGAAAAAACTCATTTCACACATGTGCACACCACCTTGTTGGGCTTTAAATATACCGCTCAACGCTGAAGGTGGTTATGACACAAGTTACAGTAAATAATTTATGTCTCGATTAGTTTTAACTCGAAAAATAAATGAAAAAGTTATTATACATAATGACAACGGCGTCTTGGCTGAAGTAAAAATTTCGAAAATAGATCGCAATCAAATTCGCTTAACATTTGAAGCTGATCACAATGTAAAAATCGACCGACAGGAAGTCTTCGAAAAGACGCTTTTTCTACAAAAATAAATATTAGTATTCCTAATACTATGATATATTTAAATCTCTGTAGGAGGAGCCATGCAACTAACATTTTTAGAAGCCGCCAATGGATTGCGGCTGAGCAAACGACACTGTGCTATAAATGGATTTACCCCTTATCCGCACGTAAAATCAGTAACATCTCATGAACACCAGGTACCTTTAGATAACGCCGGTCTTGCATTACTAGAAAAGCTTATCAACGACAATGGACAAAAAGGCCACTGTCTTTTAAAAGGTAAATTAAAACGATCTTTAGATAACGAATCGCGAGCCGGTAAAACAGATCGTATTGCGTACTCAAACTTATTAGTCCTTGACATAGACGGACTATCTATTGATAACCATACAAATCCAAAATTTTTTACAGCAAAAGACATTACAACTCTTGCAAAAACTGTATTACGAGAGCTCCCTCCTGAAGTACAAGACACTAGCTTTATTGCTCAAGCATCAGCTAGTCTTGGTCTTAAAGGAGATAAAGTATCTCTCCACATATTCATGTTTTTAAAGCACGCTTTGCCTGCGAAAGCAGTTAAATTATGGCTACAAAATGCAAACTTTGAATCTTCTTTATTTTCATCTCAATTAGAATTATCTTCAAATGGGCATTCTTTAAAATACCCATTAGATGTTAGCGTTGCTGATAATTCAAAACTAATCTTCATCGCTCCTCCTACCTTTGAAGACGAAACCCACGATCCGTTCAGTTCCTCGTCTGAGCGGGTCGTGCGCGTTTCAAATATTAATGAAACTTTAGATTTAGCTAAACTGATGGAAAACATCAGCCCTGAAGTTGTTTATCAAAAGAGCAACGAATACAAAAATAAATTACGTAACCAACGCGGGTTTAATGCAAAAAAAGAACGGCTAACTATAGCTACAGTAGATAATAAATCTGAAGAGATTTTGACAAATCCAGATCGTATGTCTATCAACATTACAGACGATACTAATCCACCATACATACGATGTAATGTTAATGGTGGAGACAGCAATGCCTATTACTTTAAAGTAAACGATCCCACTTATATGTATAACTTTAAAGGTGAACCTATATGGTCAATCGAACAAGCTGATCCAGACTTTTATAAATCTTTGTTTGACCATTACCAAGAAGAAATGGCTAAAGAAGGTAGAGCTAATTTTCCTGTTTCAATGCGTGATTATATTACTGACACATACTACAACGGTGTCTTTGATCCTAATCTAAATCAATTTACTCATGACTTTCCTTTACTGCCATGCGCATCATCTAGCATTGAAGGATTTATGAGATCACACGGACGCAGCAAACCTGATTTTATCCCTGATGCTAAAGTTGTATTTGATCCCACATCAACAAGTGATGCTATTGATTTAACTCAAATCCCGTATCGCATAAACATGTTTAGCAAAACTAAATACATGTTGCAAACTGACTGGCGTGAACCGCTTGGTATGGGGGACTCACCGCGTATTGCTGAAGAATGTCCTCTTATATATAAATTGCTAACTCATATTCTTGGCGGACAAAACTTAGAAGTTGAACATTTTACTAATTGGTTAGCTTATATATTTCAAACTAAACGCAAAGCAATGACCGCATGGGTGCTACAGGGTGTGCCTGGCACAGGTAAAGGTATTTTTTATACAAAAGTCTTACGCCCTTTATTTGGTAACGAACACGTTCCAATGCGAGCTTTACAAAACATTGAAGAACAATTTAATTTATATATGAGACAAGCCTTATTCTTAGTAGTTGATGAGTTTCACATGGCATCAGCTAACTCTGGCACTATGAAAATAGCAGACAAACTCAAAAATGCCATTACAGAAAATACTATGACAATAAGAGCTATGCGCTCTAACCAAGTAGAAATGCCAAACTACACAAATTTTATATTTCTTACTAACCGGCCTGACGCAGTTAAGATAGAAGAAGGAGACAGACGTTATAATATTGCTCCACGACAAGAGCAAAAATTAGAACACGTTTATCCCGAAGTTATTGCAGGTATCGACGATATCAATAAAGAACTGTATACCTTTGCATCTATTCTACGCAGTTTTAAAATTAATAAACAACTTGTCCATACACCGATTGCAAACAATGCAAAAGCTCAAATGGCTCAAGTTACTATGTCAGTATTAGAAGAATTTTTTGCAGCTGTAAAACACGGCAACCTTGAATTTTTTATTGATATTTTAGATATTAGTTTAACTAACGTAATGCAAGGCCAAGAAATTACAACCGCACAACGCCTTGTAAAACAATGGGCCATAGAATCTCAATGGCCCCACTCAGTCATACCTATGGAACATTTAAGATTAGTGTATGGCGTGCTTACTGATAATCGACTATCTCAACGAGAATTTCAAAAGAAAGCTGAACGATGTGGTATCACACGCGAACGTAAACGCGAGCACAATGCATCTAGACAAGACAATCCGGTAAGAGGTGTAGTCACTCAATGGCGCACTAATCACCTTAGTATTGCAGAAATTGCAGACAAGTATTTTGACGACAAAGATTTAAAGCTGCTTGGTAATACTTAATACTATTAGCTATACTAATATATTAAGTAATTAGGATTCTACATGATAAAACTAACCCAAGACAAAACTCCGCAAAAAAATTTAATTGAATATGAAAAACCAGAGCAATTAGGAGACGTTCGCGCCTGGAGTTATTCTGCTCTAAAAGTTTATGAAGATTGTGCATATCGCACTTATATTAGTCGAGTCAAAGGTATTAAAGAACCTAGTAGTCCGGCAGCTGATCGAGGCACACAAATTCATAATTATGCAGAGGATTACGTCAACGGAACACTTGGAGAACTACCTACTGAATTAAAAAAATTTACTGACAATTTTGAAGAGCTTCGTCAGCTTTATAACGATGCCAAAGTAGAGTTAGAAGGTGAATGGGGATTTGACTTAAATTGGGCCCCTGTAGGTTGGATGCAAAAAGAAACTTGGGCACGAATAAAACTTGATGCTTTAGTTCATGAAGATGAAACCTCTGCAAGAGTTATTGACTATAAAACAGGTAAAAAATGGGGTAACGAAATACCTCATAGTCAACAAGGTTTATTGTATGCAATCGGTACGTTCTTTCGTTATCCAACATTACAATTTGTTCAAACAGAATTTTGGTATTTAGACCACGGCGAAACAACTAAAAAACCTTATACACGCGACCAAGCTATGTTGTTTGCGCCAGCGTTTCATAGACGCGCAATTAAAATGACAACTGAAACTACATTTGCTCCAACCCCTAGTAAAAGCGCCTGCCGCTGGTGCCCTCATCATAAAGGTGACGAACCAGAATGCCGTTGGGGTATTACTTAGCAAAATAAAATTCCCGATTGGAATCAAACTAATCCTCACGAAGAATGAAAAAGGAGATCGCAATGAAACTAAAACCCCTACTTGATAAAGCGCTTATATATTTTGTAAGCGCTTTACTCATTTGCTTACTACTCATCTTAATAGCCCAAGCCATATCTCTTGCTTTCTATGTACTTATTTTTATGAGTGCAATAGGTGTGCTTGTCTATTTATATTTAAGGAAAAATAAATGCTTCAAACAGTAATTAAAATTTTTAACATTATTGAATTCACTCTGTTAATTGCAGCTATATTAGGAGTTACTTATGATTTTTGCCGGGCTACTTTCAGCACTAGGTTTGCTAGTTCTAATCTTTAAATTCGGAATACGACGTGTTATTGCATATGACATTCCCATTGATATCGCCATTACAGGCTTGCTTATGTATTTATTTGCTGGCACATACAGCGGCATGATTGCCGCTATGGTTGGCGGGCTAATTGTATCAATCACTTTATTTGCACTAAAGAAAACTATCTATCGAGAAGAACTTAAACTAGTTCGTATTTCTAAATTTCCATACCGCTCCATCCGCTGGCTAGAGGTAAAACCCTAATGGAATACGTCATCCCTATGTTTTTTATTGCGTTTGTTTTTATAACCGCTATCGACATGTTTTTTACATTGCGCGGAGACAAAAACAATGAGCGACTATAAAAGATTTTTATTCGGCCATGTAGAGGAACAAATTAATAATGTTTTATTACAAAAACAACGACAACGAGATTTACCAGTACAAACTAGTAACAGACCCACCGGAAGCTATGTATTGGTCAACGTACCGTCTAAAAAAATCTCACATCAAACTCCAGACTCCGTTAGATCGGACAACAACAGCACAAATCAAACAGGAAATATTTAATGATATTAACGAAACTGAACAAAACTAAATGGAATAAAAGTATTAGTTATGCTAATATTATAAACCCATCAATGAGTGATGATTATGTTAAAACCTTTTGAACATCAAGCAGTTACTACAGATCATATCTTAGCAAACGATTTTTGTTTAATTACGTCAGATCCAGGTACTGGCAAAACACGATCCGTACTTGATGCCCTCACTAAACGCGGATCACGAACCTTGGTTCTTGCACCGTTATCCATCCTTGAAGCTTCATGGGGTGATGACATTGCAAAGTTTACTCCAGCTTTAACATACGCTGTTGCGTACGCTAAAAACCGTGAAAAAGCATTTGCTGGTTCAGAAAACATTGTCATTACAAACCACGACGCAGTGAAGTGGATTGTTAAAAATATGCATGTGCTCACCGATTTTGACACGCTTGTTATTGATGAATTTACTGCATTTAAGAACAAAGATAGCCAGCGTTCTAAAGCAGCATACAAAATTGCTGAAGCATTTTCTTACCGTATTGCTATGTCTGGCACACCAAATAGCAACACTATTCTAGATATCTGGCACCCTATGTTACTTGTTGATGACGGAGAACGTCTCGGTCGTCGCTTTTACAGTTTTAGATCTTCAGTTTGCACCTCAAGGTTTAATGGTTTTGCAAATACTTGGGTTGATAAAGATGATGCTGAACAACTTGTAGCCGCCGCACTAAGTGATGTAAACATTCGGTATGAATTAGAAGAATGTCTAACAATGCCTGAACAAACCATCAGCACTAAGTACGTTACTTTGCCCTCAAAAATTATGACGCAATACAAACAACTTAGTGAAGACTCTGTTTTATACACAGGCACTGCAACTATTAACGCTATACACGCAGGCGCAAAAGTTAAAAAGTTATTGCAGTTATGTACAGGCGCAATCTATGACGAACAAGGTGTTGTTCAAAGCGTCCACCCTGACCGTTATGAGCTTGTAATGCAACTTGTACAAGAACGTAAAAACAGCCTTGTCGCTTTTAATTGGAAACATGAAAAACAACACATGACTGCACTAGCTGAAAAGCTAGGAATAAAATACTCCACTATAGATGGAGACACACCTGCTCACCGCCGCAAAGATATTGTTGACCGTATGCAAGCAGGGCACTTACAAGTTGTATTCTGTCACCCCCAATCAGCAGGTCATGGTTTAACTATGACCAAAGCCACTTCAGTTATCTGGGCGTCACCCACATACAACGCTGAACATTATCAACAATTTAATCGGCGTATTTATCGCGCTGGGCAAACACAACGTACCGAAGTTATTCATATTGCAGCACGTAACACTTGGGAAACCGAAGTGTACGAAAAGTTACAGAGCAAACTTAAACGCATGGAAGAACTACTTACTATTTTAAATAAACTTAAAACAGCTGCTTAAAGGAAAAACTATGAATATAAACGAGCTAATTGAACAACGTACAATTCTTAAAAAAGAACTTGATTTAGCCAATGCACATATTGCTAATTTAAAGCAAACAAAAGAGGAGTTGGATTATCAACTTCTTATCAAATTGGACGAGCAAGGTTTGTCACGTACCGCTAATGACAAAGCTAGCGTGTCCATTAACCAAGATACTGTAGCCAATGTTACAGACTGGGATGCATTTTATTCCCATGTCATGCAAACAGAAGACTTCAGTCTCTTACAAAAACGTGTTTCCTCAGTTGCGTACAAAGAACTTCTAAAGCTTGGCGAAGAAATTCCTGGTGTTCAACCGCGTGAAATACGTCGTATTAACTTTCGATCTTTATAAACATGAATCATGAAACGGAGACTATTATGTCCAAAGCAGTAGCAGAAAAAGTAACAACAGCATCACTTGTAGCTTCTAATGATAACTTACCCGCACATCTACAACTCGTAGAAAACGGAGTAGGGCGCGGCAACGAGAACGTAGGTGCTAACATAGTTATACCCCGTATTAAATTATTACAAAAAATGTCTGACGAAGTAGATATCCATCACGCTAAATACGTTGAAGGTTGTCAACCTGGGCATTTTGTAAATACGCTTACAGGTTTTAATTACGGTTCTGAAATTTACGCAATCAGCCTTACATTTAACACAGAGTTTGTTGTTTGGCGACAACTTGACGCTGGTGGCGGATACGGTGGCGCATTCCCCTCAAGAGCCGCAGCCCAAGATCATGTAAATCAACAAGACAAGCCCGCTGATTACGACATTAACGAAACACATGCACATGTCCTTTTGCTCAAAGACCCTAATACCGGTGAGCTTGACCGTACACCGTGCATCATGGACTTCGCTTCGTCTAAGCTACGCGTGTCTAAGAATTGGAATTCTCAGATCGGTATGCAAGGTGGTGATCGTTTTGCAGGTTTATGGAAAGTTGCTGGCGTATCAACTGAAAACAAGATGGGTAAGGCGTTTATGAACCTTGACGTATCTTGGGTAGGTTGGGCTATGGAAGATGACTACAAAGCGGCAGAAGCCTTGTATGAACAACATAGCCATAGCTAGTTTTATTAGTAATACTAATGACTAAGTGACTTGTAATTGCTAGTCACTCCCTTTGCCAGCTTGATGCACTGGTAGTCGCAACGCATCATACAGGCCAAGGTTGTTAAGGACCTGAGTAAGCAAGACTGATCCACTTGTGGTCACAACGGATCACTTAACTTATGAATGAACACAGTTTTATAAAATCTGTTCATCGACGTCTTCCACCAGAAATATTTAAATGGAAGATACATGATACTTATACCGGGGGTGTACCTGACGTTATGTACGGTGGACCATCCGGTATTCTTTTTGCCGAATATAAATACGTCCCTAAGCTACCTGTCAAAGATACAACTTTAATTAAAACCACATTAGCCCCGTTGCAAATAGCATGGCTCGAACGTATGCATGCGTGCCAACAAAAAGCAGTCGTTATTATCGGCGTAGAAAACAAACATGCCATAATATTAGCAAAAAACTTTACAACTAATATAACAAAAGAGTACTATACTAAGCATAAACTAACTATTCCTGAATTATGTTTATTCATTAACGCACAAATTATTTAACCCTTGTGAGGGGTATAAAAGTGTCAAACAATAAAGCGGTTGAAAATTTTAAACGTATTTGGAATATACGTAAACGCGAAATGGAAATCACTCAAGTAGAAGCAGCTGAAAAATTAAATTGGACCCAAGGTGCTTTTAGTCAATATCTTAACAACATAACTGAAATGTCTCCACAAACCATAATTAAACTTGCAAACTTTTTAGATGTTGCGCCTTCGGAAATTGATCCTGACATTGATAAGTCTTTACCTGATGTTTTTACATATCCTGTTACACATAACCTTTCAGATCCAAACTTAGAAATAAATGAAACAACTAACTACTACTCTATCGACGTCAAATACATTACTGTAGATAAACCAATAGAGTTATTAAAAGATAATGGCCTTAATGGTCCAGCTAAATATCCTACTGGCGTAAAAATTGGTTATTTAGATTTGTTTAATTCTCCACCTTATGCACCTAAAATGACCACAAGCCCTAACTTTTATTTAATACAAAAAAAGAATAAAAAAGTGTTTGAAACTTGCCAACATAAACATCTCCCCCCCGACGAAGAATTAACTAAAAAGTTCTTAATTATCGAAATTGTTATACATTAAAAAATAAGATTAGTTGTCAATTAAACACTTCAATTAATCTTATTTTAACTGTTTACATCTCTTTTTTATTCATTTATGATTAGTAAATATTAGCGATGCTAATTACTTGATTAGTTATCAATCCCATTCGCATACGATCTACAAAGGACTATTCATCGATGCAATCTTTAGACACTTTACTTCACGAAAAATATGGTCCGTTCATGGATCTGACCGAACTATCTGAACTATTACGATTAAAAAAGACATCTGTATATCAACAGATTCATCAAGGTAAACTTGATATCCCTCATATAAAACATGGCAAAAAATACCTGTTCCCTAGCTCAGAAACAGCGGCTTATTTAACAGCTAAAATGCAGTAGAATTATTGACGTAATGCATTAATAGCATTACTAATATTTACTTGTTTTTATTATAATGCCACCTGTCTAACAAGAGAGGTGTGTCATGGTTTTGTATGTAGTTGGTTTCATACTAGTAATGCTTGGAGCAATTGCTAAAGACGATTTGTAACAACCTGCTAATACAATTCTAACAAGTCTCCCGGTTTTAATTGCGTGTATCGTTTTAACTGAGACCAATCATTGTGACCTGACACTGCTGCTACTTGTGGAATCGTCCATTTCTTTCCAAATAGCAAACTTATAGCTTCGTGCCGTAAATCGTGAAATCTTAAGTCATAAATGCCAGCGTGCTTGCGTACTCTCGCAAATGCATCAGAAATGCTGTTAGATTTTCTTACATGAAGTACCTTACGACCAACCCCAGTGTAATTCTGTGCACGTAGGAACGCCTCTCTCACAGGCGGAAACATAGGTATTATCTGATCATTACCAATCTTTTTAGTAGGGTGTTTTCTGTCTTTTATGAAGATTGTATTGTTTTTAAAATCAACGTCGTCCCAGGTCAACGCGTGAATTTCTCCCTGCCGCATTGCCGAAAACATTGCGATGTCAATTACTGGCTTTAACCAAGGCGTCAAAGGCACAGCCATTAATCTTTCATACTCTCCTTCACGCAATCGACGATCCAAATGAACACTTGAACCAATCATATTAAGCTGCGACATCGTGCTACGTATTTCTCTAACAGGATTTGCTAAAAGAGGGATCTTAAATATTGTCTTAGAAAAGTCTACGCACTGCGCTAAATAACTTAGCTCTGTGTTCAGTGTGCTTTTGCTAACGGTTTCTCTTCGCCGTTTTGCGTACGACATAATAAGCTCGTTTGTAAACTGATCAAGTGTGACTCCTGCAAACTCTCGTCTAAGAAAATCAATACTCTGTAGTTTACTTTTACAAAAGACCTTAGTGTTTGGATGGATGTAGTTTTGCCAACGTAGTAAAACGTCGCTTATATAAACAATACTTTGCTGTTGAACATCTATCCATGTACCGTCGTCCATGCTAGTTTCTACACGGCGTGCCCATGACGCTGCTGCTGCTTTAGATGTAAATGATTTAGTCTGATTAGGAAACTCTTTACGTCGAATTTCCGCTTTGTAGTTTCCCGCTCTCTTCCTGATGTACGCCATCTATTCCGCCAAAATTCCGCCCGTGGCTAGGGAGTTTACCGTAAGTAACTGATTTATCAAGCCCTTTTGCTTGTGGCGGACCGGACGGGACTCGGCGAATTTCAAACTTCTTTATTGTTATATTTCAACTAGTTACGTTCACTTTATTACTATTACTAATTAAATTTAAGGCACGCTAAGTCTCTGATATTTCTATTTATTTTATTTTACTTTATTTCTTATTCCGCCAGTGGCGGAGCTACTTCTTTTTTGCCTTAACGCGCAGTGTGCCACGATTAGCTTTACGAGAGACAACAGCTAAGTTGCTACGTTTGTTGTTCTTTGTATTCCCATCTTTGTGATGAACGTCTTTTTTATCCCCTTTACTAACTCTTTTAGCGTTTAATGCTGCACGGCGGGCTTTGTTACGGCCCGCACGTCGTTTTTTCTCAGCATCTGTCCCGTGATACTTATATTCTTTTTTGTAATCACGCTTAGTAGCCATAAGACCTAGCACCTTTTTTCTTAGGTGTTTTTTTCTTGACTACTTTTTTCTTCGCAGGTTTCATACTGCAACTACCTTTACCTTTATGCATAACATTTCCTTTTTTACTTTTGAACCCAACCGGAATTACCGGAACCTGTTTCTTTAATATATAAAGTTGCGCCTGATACACCATCTGTTCTTAGGAACAAAGATCCCACTGGCGCGATGAGAGATCCTTCAGGTGTTCCTAAACCGCTTTGTATCGATGTTGAAGTTGGCGAACCGCTTTGCACTGCTGGAGTTGGCGCAGAAAAACCAAGATTAGTAGGGTCAGTAACATTATTTGGATCAAAAGAAGAAGCAGTTTTTCTAGCTTCAACAATCCCGCTTTGTATCAACTCTCTAGCCGTTATAGCTCTATCAAGCGCATCAACTCCTCTTCTACCTAAACGTATCTCAACCAATTCCCCTAAAGCCTGTAAATACCGTTTTGTCTCAGGATCTAATTTAGCGGGTAATCTTGGGAGGCCAGGAAGCTTTGTCGTCATGTTCCACGAATCTCGTCTATGCTTTGCGCTAAACAAAACTCGTTAATATCTGTACCTTCAACTTCGATTTCCCACTCTAAACCGACCGTTGCAGGTAGCCGCATAATTGGTTCATAAATAGTAGCGTTAGATATACCAGATGGGGCGGTAGTGACTTGAGTAAAATTATTAACGCTGTTTTTTGAAACAGTGTAGTTAGAAATTAGTGCCCCATCCGCATAAACTTTGACTGTTGCGGGGTATGTGTTTGCATGTACTGAAACCCAACTCATTGATACAGGCGATGAGGTTACAAATTTTTTACTTTTAAACTTCAATGTTTTGTCGGTTGTGCCGCCTTTAAACTTCCTTAATCGGTCATCTATATTAATGTAAAGAGCGCCTTCTTTCGAAACAGTGTGCCCTCCATAAACAGTGCCGCTAGTTGTAAAAGTAGTAAGAGAAGCATCATCACCTCGGGGGTCGTATACCCAGCCAGCATGGGTATCAGGAGACGTAGAAGTATCCGTATAAAAAGCTACATAAGTTCCTTCATGGTAAAATGCTTTTAACGTAGTTGGAAAAAAGTCTGCATTCCATTGGGCAACTGATATAAGCCCTTTAGTTACTACTTGTCCGGTAGTTCCTTCAACAGCGCATAGCCCATCTGGACCAGCGTACAAAATATAATTACCCATATCTACAAGACTGCTTCTGTTAACGCAAGCTTGCGCAAAGTCTGTCCGAACAGCCGTCATTGCAGAAGGATCTGTTCCAGTTACAAAATAAGCATGGCCATTTGTCAATGCAACTACACCATTAGCCGTGTTTGCAATAGCAACAATATTTTCTTCTAAAGTAATTCGATAACTAATTGGCCATGCGTGAGGTAAAAAGGGTTCGCTTAAACACAACCGTTTTCCGGTAAACCCAGCCATCACACCTTGAGCTAAGGGAATCAAACCGCTAAGTGGTCCTGTTGGATATAACGTTGCATTGTCATCTGGCGGGCCAATCCAATCACCACTTGGCAAAACTTCACCTAATTCAGCTGCGTCTTTGTCATCTGTAATAGCAGTTGCTGTATAGTCAGCTTCAGCAACAAATTGAAACGTTGTATTAGTAGAACCTGTATTTGAACGATAAAGTCTTTTCTTTGCACCCGTTCCAAAATTTCTAGCGTTAGCATAAGCACCTGTTGTCGGAAAACTAGGAGTCGTAACACTAACTGTTAAATCTGAGCCGCTGCTATCTTTATCTGTTAATTCTATAACTACAGAAGCTGGGCTTGGTGGACCTTCTTCTCCAAGCGCTGTAACAAATGTATAAACATAACTTACATCATTCGGGGTTTGTGTTGTACTTAATGTATTTGAACTTTTAGTCGTAACAGGAGTTTGTTCAGGGGCCGGAACACCTAACCGGAAACCTCCGCTTTTAGGATACATACTAAGTGCGCCTGAAGCATTTAGTATTTTATCTTCTGTAAGAACTCTAGGGACACCTGGATTTCCTGAAGGCGAGTCTAACCAACCCGTTACGTACAAACGATTTGTACTGTCAGCGGGGATAGGTCCAGGAACAACGTTTACATGCTCTTCGAAAAACTGAAGCCAATGTTGATCCTCATAAAAATATAAATTTTTAATGTGCGTGCCATACGCATCAAAGTATAGTTTGCCATCAGAGTTAGTACTTGGAGTCACAGAGATATCAGAGTTTTCTTTAATAGAAACTAATCGACCAGACTCTAAATCTACATTTTCAGCAATCTGCCCAAACGTATCCGCAAGAAGACGCGGAGCGACCCCTGGGGCAACTCCGCTGAATCTATCTCTTTTAAAATACGCCATGCGTACCTCAGTCTTCTTTTTCTTGAAGTTCCTCTTCAACCATTTTTACGAGACTATCAATTGATACATCGTGAATAGCTGCTTGTCTTTTAGCCGCAACAGACATCTGCTGCGCTTGGTCGTACAAAGAAATTAGCTCTTTCACTTTGTCACTCAAATCATCGATAAGGTATTCTTTATCGTTAATAGTTAACGTTGGCGGTGGAGTCTCTTCTGTTTCTACATCGATTACTTCGGGTTCCATACTGAATCCTTCAAATTATAAATTGAATCGTTAGTATATTAGCTTTGCTAATATAAATAAAGTTTATTAAGCCCAGGGAATCTCTGCTATAACCGATGGCGTTTTTGACTCTTTAATCTGGTTTGCAATAGAAGCCTCAATATCAGCGACCGTTATCTCTTCACTTCCTTTTACCCAGCCCACTGCCATTTCTTCTGTAATATCAGAAAAAGCTACAAAACCCTCTGCAGCTGCGTCTGGCGTAAAACTGCAAGTTCCGTAAGAACTTCCGTAGTGAGTAACGGCGCTGTCGCCTGTACCTACTGTTTTTTCATCTGATGCCCGCCAATGCACAACTATAACGCCGTTATCTGATGCATTGCGTTCCATTTGTACTACTGTCCATACTACTGCCATTTTGCTATTCCTCTAGTTGAGCGACACGTTGCCGCAGTGATTGAATTTCTTTGATTAACATTGGTACTAATTTACTGTAGTCAA
>JGI24004J15324_10000470_pt1 | contig 16466 bp, 17 predicted proteins | sample LinPmetageLP32_FD_15324 | JGI IMG/M metagenome (IMG submission 15324)
CGATAAGCAGGAAGTGACCCAAAAAGTAGAACAGCCATTATTTCCAGAGGATGAGTAGAATTAAATTATTAAGCGAACAAGATTTAAAGCAAGCAATTATATACAAATCAGATAACGGCACTGAAATAAAATGCTTTTTACATATAAACATAGATTCTGAAAAATACGCTTTGCAAGATGAATATAACAACGAAATAAAAACATCTATAGAAATGGCTTTAGGTTACCAAGATATAACTATCAGAAATTTTATTAGGCAAAAAGTAGAACATCCATTATTTCCAGAAGATGAGTAGAATAGTTTACAAAGGATTAATAGTATTTAGTATATTATTATCAATCATAAATATATTGATAGATCAATATAGTAATGCTATAATATCATTAATAAGCACATGTTTACTTTTATTATTATCAAAGGATGAGTAATATTTTTAAAGTATTAATTTTATTTAACATACTATTGGCAATTATAGATGTATTGGCAGGATACTATTTCTGTGCTATAATTTCATTACTATCTTCTTTTTTAATTAGACTATGCTCATATTTAGAGGATGATTAATGTTATAGGGTTATTTGATTAAACAATTTATTTCAATTATGGACGGAAGGAAAAACAATGGAGGAGTAAGGAAGGGCGCAGGAAGGCCAAGCAAAGCCGATGAGGTTAAACTAATAGAAAGGTTGACACCATTAGAAGATAACGCATTTAAAGCTCTTAAAGAAGGTTTAAGCGATGGGGATTATAGATTCGTTAATTTATTTATGAACTACATGTATGGCAAGCCAAAAGAAAGGGTAGACGTTACAACCAATAACGAATCAATAAATAAAGAATTGACAGCAAAAGATGCTAAAGAAATTATAAAGGCACTAGAAGAGAAGTTTTAAATGACTAATGAAAATAAGGTAATTAAATATATGTGCGAAAAAAGCCTGTTATTTTACGCACGTTATATTTATAAATCTAATCATAATAGAAAATTTATAATATCCGATCATTTTGTAAAAATTGCGGAAACCTTAGAACTTGTTTATAATGGTCAAATAAATAGATTAATTATAAACATACCGCCTAGATATGGCAAAACAGAATTAGCAATTAAGATTTTTATATCTTGGTGCATAGCAAAGCAACCTCAAAGTAAATTTATTCATTTGTCATATTCAGATGACTTAGCACTAGACAACTCATCTCAAACAAAAGAATACATACAAAGTAAACCATTTCAGGATATTTGGGGAATGGAATTAAAAAAGGATGCACAAGGTAAAAAGAAATGGTACACAGATAGAGGCGGTGGGTTGTATGCTACTGCAAGCGGTGGCGCAATTACTGGTTTTGGTGCAGGGGTAGACGGTGTAGATGGGTTTAGCGGTGCAATTATTATAGACGACCCATTGAAGCCCGATGACGCTTTTAGCGAAGTCAAAAGAAATGCAGTAAACAACAGGTATAATAACACAATCAGGTCACGTACTAACAATAGGGAAACTCCAATAATTGTAATTATGCAAAGATTGCATGAGGACGATATGAGCGGTTTTTTACTACATGGAGGTAGCGGAGAAAAATGGGATCATTTATGTTTACCAGCTTTAAATAACGATGGTGTTCCATTATGGGAATCCAAACATACATTTGCAGAATTAGAATCAATTAGGCAAGCGGACAGATATACATTTGCAGGTCAATACATGCAAACCCCTTCACCAGACGAAGGAGGAGAATGGATAAAAGACTGGTTTAAAATAGTTAAAAAATCAGAAGTACCGAGCGGAGTAAATTGGGAATGTTTTATTGACGGAGCCTATACTAAGGATACAAAAAACGACCCAACAGGAATACAAATATCAGGCAAAAAAGGTAATGACTTGTATATATGGTCAAGCATTGACAAATATTTAGAAATGCCAGAACTGACCAAATTTTTAGGGCCTCACATACAAGCGAGTGGGGTAAAAGTAAATTTAACTTTGGTAGAGCCTAAAGCCAGCGGTAAGTCATTAGTTCAAATAATCAGAAAAGAAACTAGAATACCAATTAGCGAAATTAACTCGTCATTTGTTAAGATGAGTAAAATAGAAAGGGCAAGAGCGTCAAGCCCGTACATAGAAGGAGGTAGAGTATTTTTAGTAGAAGGATCATGGAATAATGCTTTTTTAAATCAGGTGGGTGCGTTTCCAAATGCAAAGCATGACGAGCATATAGATTTGACCTCTTATTCAATTGAAAGAAACCTTTTATCAAATGCAGGCCAATATAATATCTACTAATTTGCACATTTACTAATATTTTACCGTTATATAAGTATGGTAAAGGAAATAATCATACCAGAGGATTTAACAGAAATAAGCACCGCTAAAGTTTTAGCCTTGCTTAATGCTGAAATGGAAGCCGAAAACGACCAAGAGCGAATTGACCTAGTTGTTTCTATTGCTTGTGAGGTATCAGACCAAGTGGTATCCGCAATGCCTTTAGAGTATAAGGTAGAGATAGCCAGCGAAATTGGCAAAGCATTAAACAAGCCGTTGCCCGTTGTTCAATCTATTCATGTTGATAGTAAAGAATTGCGATTGATTACCGATTGGGATGCTATTACCTATGGCGAATACATTAGCATGGACGAGCTAGTAAGACCTACCCACCAAGAAGATATTAAAACGCATGAAGACGCTTGCTATTTTATGGCAGTGGCTTATAGGCAATACAAAGACGGCAAGATTAAACGCTTTACAGGTAGCGAAGACCCTAGCGACTTTGCAAATTCTAATGCAGCGCAATACTTGTACGCGGTCAATCAATTTTTTCAGTTAAAGAAACGAATCATAGACGCACACCCTACCATGCAAGGGCAAAAAGGCGAGGGCGAGCCAGATCCATTACAAAGCGATTGGGGTTGGTTTGGCGTTACCGATGCCCTTGCAAATGGGGAGTTATTAAAACACTCCGAAATAACCGAGTTACCAGTTGGAGTAGTTATGAGAAAATTAGAGTTTGACGCACAAGTTAAACAAAGAGAAAACTTAAAAAGGGCACAGAATGGATTACGGGCTATATAATGCAAACGAAACAATAAGCAGCAAACTAAAGGCAAGCGGTATTAACAGGGTGACGTTTGGCGACCCTAGCGAGTTTGACCAAAATAAAAACGGGGTAATGCCCTATTCTCACATGGTTCTAGACGGTAGCCTTATGCGAGATGCTACACACGTTTACAATTATCGTATTTGGGTAGCTGATTTGGTAGACTCAAATAACATTAGTTCCAGAGAAGTATTTAATAGTCTTACGTTATCGGATAACAAAGAAGATATATTCCACGATCTAGCGCAAATTGTAAATAAATTTAAGTCTTTAATACGTCAAGATTTAGACATTATCGAAAGCACAAATGAAATTGATCTATCTACAATTGGCGAAACAGGGCAAAACGCTTTGATAGGTTATGAGTTTACATTTAGTATTACGGTAGAGGCTCCAAGTATATGTTAGGAGAATACACAAAAAAAGCGGTTGAAGATTATAGCTCTGACATAGTCAAGTTTTCGCAAATTAACATAGGCGATAAAAACCGCACCCGAATATCTAAGATGACGGGTAAAAAGCGAAGGGGCAAAATTGATAGTACGGGTAAACTTAGGAGGTCTTTTACTTCCAAACTTACCACGATGGAGAATAGTTTTAAAATGGCTATTGAAGCCGAGGACTATGCGCAAGATGTAAACGATGGAGCCGTAAGAAGGTTAAGCGAGTCACAAGCCTTGAAATGGATTAAGGACAAACCTATTAGATTCAGAGAGGGTAACAAGTTTGTAAAGGCTACCGAGGCACGCAAAAGGAACTTTGCAAAGTTTGTGGCATGGAAGGTAAGTACAATAGGAAGCGATTACACAGGGTACTTTGACGAAGCAGTAGCGGACGCAACTACTAAGAATGAAGATAAATTAACAGAGGCAGCCTTTAGAGATGCAGAAGCAGCGGCAGAGGCAGCATTAAAAAGTTTGAACAATGGCAATAGCTAATTTAATAAAAGTAGACAACGGGTATTTTGAAAGTATTTTCGATGCACGTACTACCCTATTCACGGCTTATAATGTAGAGGTATTTATTTGGGAAGGTGACTTAACAGCCGACAAGCCAAGCACCGCTACTTTATCCTTAACCGTACCAGCCGAAAGCGTGACGGGTGAAACATATAGCTATGCAGCTTATTTTGATTTAGGCAGATATATACAGCCGTACCTTGACTATTTACCAAAGACTACTAATTATCAAAAGGGCGTATGGGTGCAATACGAATATACCCGTAATTTAGTGTTAAGCGACCCACCAGTAGTAAGTGATGTTTTGTACGCTTTGCTAGGTGCGAATAGGTATGACGTAGGTAATACAAGCCCAACACCCCAAACAGAATTTAATGGAGTTGTAATGGGCTGCAATAGTAACGAGTTAACGTGCGACCCTGACAGCGATTTAATAGCGCCCGTATATGTGGGCAGCGACAGCACAAATGCAAAGATTGTAACAGCTACTCAATCCATTCCATTAGCATCATTAGGGGCTGTATTAAATAGCAATAGTAGCCTACAACAAATATTTTATATTCCTTTAAATGCTACAACCTTTGGCAGCGAATGGCAAGAGGGAAAGACTATTAAATACTTTATTACAGATAGCACAGGCGGCGCAATTATTGAGGGTATTAGTTTTAATGGTTCTACTTCCTACATGGATTTAGGAATAGTGCCATTATTAAATAGTGATGACAGTTTTGTGAAGTTAACTTATAGAGGGTTTAATTGGGATAATAATAACGTGCCTTTTGGGTATAATAATAACTTATCTATTTTAAACGATAGATTCTATTTAATTAGAAATAACTCAAACGAAGAAGGGTATAACTTGCAAATAGGTACACAAGTAACCATAACTCCAACCGAGTACCCTAACCCAAATATATTACAAGATTTTCACGTTTACGATAGCCCCGCAAGTGGAGCGGCAGACCCGACTTTAAATTTAGAAATAGGAGGTACTTTGATTTCTGGTATGGAGGATGTGAACTATACCCGAAGGTCTGAAAGTGGAATACCTTTTTATTTAGGTGCGAGAAATAACAACGGAACAACAGATGCTTACACTTCATGCGTATTCACAGGCGCAGAGTTCTACAATGGCACAGAATTAAAAACATTTAACGCAGCTAACAATTGGGCTGGCGCAACTAATTACGGAGGTGTTAAGGTTTATTCTTTAGACGGAGGCGAAACTTGGAACACCGATGGCGACAATGTAGAGTACAACCTACGGTTAAAATGCTTCAAAGGAGATGCAACCTCAATTAGATACTACAATTGTGACGGGGTTATAATTGATATACCAGTAAATGGCAGACTAACCGAGTCGGCAAATTACAAAAGAAAAACATTTAACAACTTCACACTATCCAATAGCGGAGGGTGGGATCCAAAAAGCCATAGTAAAAAAGTATATCAATCTAATGGTAATGAAAATTTTGTAGTTCATACAGGATGGATTAAAGAAAGCGTTAACGAAATGATTAAAGACCTATTACTAAGCAAGGCGGTTTGGTTAATGTACCAAGGCAAAGAGATACCTGTAGTAGTAAAAGACAGCCAAAAGAAATTTATTAATAGGCTTTGGGAAAAAGAAGTAGGGTACACAATCAACCTAGAAGCTAGTAACGAAATACTACTATAATGAATAAAATTAGGCTAAAGCTAACTAATGAACAAAGGTATTTCGATTCATTCGGTAATGAAGAAATAACCTATACAAAAAAGACTATTGACTTTGAAAAGCCCGACAAGGTAATAAACGATTTTAGTAGTAGTTTCACCTTGCCAGCTTCACCAAATAACAATGCCTTATTCGGTCACTATTACGCAGTAGACTTTGCTTCACCTTTTAACCCATACCAAAAGAATGAGGCTGAGTTATGGGTAGGTAATGAGATTTGGAGCATTGGAGCGCTACAATTGCAAAGCGTTAAAATGGAAATGGGTAAGCCGTCAAATTACAAGGTGCAATTTTATAGCGATGTGGTAAATTTAAAGGCTGCATTAAATGGTTTAACTATTGATAAGTTGGGTTGGCAAGATAAGAACCATAATGTATCAAGGGCGAACATGACCAACTATTTGACGGGTACAGAAATAAATGGCATGCGTTACCCTTTAGCAAGTGCCGAAAGCCTATGGAGGTGGTCAGGTAGTAACGAGGAGAACACTCGAAATATTAAAGCATCAGAGGACGGGATATTAAACAGAGAATTGCGGCCAGCTATAAAAGTGAGCGAGGTAACGCAAAGAATATTTGAGGCGGCTGGGTATGATTATGAAGTGGACTTTGAAACAGAAAGCTATTGGACCGATTTATACATGTGGGCAAATAACGCTAAGAAGATAGGAACTGACCCACCTTTTAGTAAAGTAGGGTTAAGTAATACAAGTACGGTTATATTAAGAGCCGCAGAGGTAAAGACTCTTTTAATGCCAGATGAAATAAAAGACGATCAAAATATATATAATCCTAATACGGGAATATTTACTATGCCTAGTGATTCTGATTATTCTATGGATATTTTTATAGATTCTGGCACTTTAGTAGAATATGCAATAGTAATAAATGGAGTAATAGGAACATATACTAGCACTGGTTTAGATTTAGGTGTAAATATTGGTTTGTTGAATCAAGGCGATGAAGTTAGTATATCGGTTAAAAATACACTACCAGCAAGTCAGCAAGGTATATATGATAATGCTGGAAGACCAGGGTCAGAAATACCATTAGCGGAAGTATCTATTTATTCTGCAACTACTAGCGCAGCCGACACTATGGACGTTTCAAGGGTAATGCCTAAAATGGCTTGTGAGGAGTTTTTAAGAGGTATTCTAAACACTTTTAACGCTATTATTTACTGGGATGAAGCGCAGGAGAAATATATAATTAAGGAACGTGACGTATGGCTTGCAAGCGGTAACGAGTACGACCTTAGTAAGTATGTGGATATATCAACCGCAATAATAGAACCGCCAACGGGGTACAAAGAATTTGCGTTCAAAATGGCAGACGGCAAAGACTATGCGAACGAATTATTTAAAGCTAACAACGGCAAAGAGTACGGGGAGGCCATAGCGCAAACGGGTAACTATTTCGGGGGTAAGTATATTAATCAAAATCCTTTTGTCCCTTGTGTATGGCAAGAGGTTGTAACAGTAGACGCTTACGGAGAAGCTATAACCGAAACAAGGGTATGCGCCTTTAATTGTGTAAGTAGTGACGGCAAGGCGGTTGAAAGTGGGGTAAGGCTAATGTATTATCAAGGGCTAGCTACCGCAAACGGCTCAATGGCCGTAGCAGATATTGAAGGGGATAAAAGCGATTCATTTGCTCAATACACTTTATTTAGAAATTTTAATAGTTCAAGCGATGTTAACCTGACTTACTCGGAGGAGTTTAGCTTCCATAACCCAAAAGTTACAACGGTTGCAAACGCCCCTTTTTTACGTGACCAAACTTTATACACTAACTTTTATCAAACGTACATAAACGACATATACAACCCAAATAGGAGGAGAAACAAGGTTACGTTAAAATTACCCTTTGGGCTTGCTACATTGTTACAACCTAATGACAAAATAACAATTAATAAAAAACCCTACATAATGGAGGAAATGAATGTGAAACTATTAAGCGGTGACGTTACCCTTAAATTAATTACGACAGATGGCTAAGAAGATAACTTTTGAGATTGATGTAGATGAATCGGGAGCGGTTAAATCTATTGATAAAATAGATAACAGCGTTGAAAGCGTTGGTAAATCTAGTAAGCAAGCGGAGAAAGGCGTAGGTAAATTAGGTAAAACGCTGGAAGCCGTAGGTAGTAAAGCAGGTTTAATAGGCTTGTTAGCGGCTGCATTTATAACCTTAAAAAAAGCATTTGAAAGTAGCGAGGAGGGGCAAAACAAGCTGCAAAAGTTTTTTACTATTACAGAAAGTATAGTAGGTAATTTACTGACTTTAATCAGTGACTTAACCATGGATTTTATATCATTATTTAATGACCCTCAACAGTCATTAAAAGATTTTGCAGAATTAATTAAAGAAAATATAGTAAATAGATTTGAAGGCCTATTTGAATTAATACCTCAATTATCTAAAGCAGTCACCCAATTATTTAAAGGTGATTTTAGCGGAGCAGCTGAAACAGCCGCAAATGCAGCAGGTAAAGTAGTTCTAGGAGTAGAGGATATTGTAGAAAAAACAAACCAAGCAATAGAGGCTACTGTACAATTTACTAAAGAAATTATTAAAGAGGCCGAAGTAGCTGGGGCAATAGCAGATAAAAGAGCCGAAGCAGATAGAAAGGAAAGGAATTTAATAGTAGCTAGAGCCGAAGCAAATAGAAAGATAGCCGAAAACAGGGAGCGTGCAGCAGATAAAGAAAATGTAAGTACGCAAGAAAGGATTAGGCTACTAGAGGAGGCAGGAGCCATAGCCGAACAAATAACACAAAAAGAAATTGAAGCCGCTAGATTAAGGTTTGAAGCAATACAGGAGGAAAACAAACTTTCCAATAGTAATAAAGAGGCTTTGGATGCAGAGGCAGAGGCACAAGCAAGGTTAATAGAATTAGAAACGGCTAGACTACAACAACAAAAAGCACTTACGGCAGAATTAACAACCACGAGAAGAGAAGCAGCAGCAGAAGAAAAGGCCATAGCAGATCAAAAAGCAGCAGAAGAAAAAGCAATTAACGATGAAAAAATAGCGGAGGAGCAAAGGGTAGCAGACGCAAAGGCTAAAATAGCGGCAGACTTAGCAGCTAAAGAGCTTAAAGAAATTGAAAGGGTAGCTGCAATTGAGGAAACTGCAAAAAAGAACAGTATAAATATTGCGGGAGATGTAGCTGCAGCGGTTGGAGATTTAGCAGGAGAAGGAACAGACGCAGCTAAGGCAGCAGGTGTTGCGGGGGTAGCTATTGACGTGGCAAAAGGTCTTACAGGTACTTTGGCGGGTTGGTCTAGTTTAGGTCCGTTTGGTATTGGTGGAGCTATTGCAAGTTCGGCAGCGCTTGTTGCGTCTGGTATTAAATCGGTTAAGGATATTCTAGCGGTAAAGAGTGGGGGTAAAAGTGCGGGGTCAAATGCTGGTAGAGTTTCTGCAAGCGCAGCACCACCAGCCGCAACCGTAACACCTCCCCAATTTAGCACCGCAGCCGACACGGGCACAAGCCAATTAGCAGCGGATATAAATCAACAAAATGAACCAGTGCAGGCTTACGTAGTATCGGAAAGAGTAACGAACCAACAGCAACTAGACAGACAAGTAGAAATAAACACACAATTTTAAAAATTATGGAAGAGGAAGAATTAGAAACAATTATCATGGTTATTGATGACGAAGCAAAACACGGGGTTAACGCATTGTCTTTAGTTGAAAAACCAGCTACACAAGATCAAACTATTTTAATGTCAGCAGATAACAGGCATATTAATTTAAGTGAGATTTTAGAAGAGCAAAAGATTGTAAAACTAGCTGAAGTAGATAAAGAGAAACAACTTATTCTAGGTGTAGTATTAGAGCCAAATACCAAAATATATAGAAGAAACAAAGGGGATGCTAAAGGGTATAACATAGAGTTTGAAACTCACACGGTAGAAAAAGCCTCTTATTTATACATGAAGAATCTAAATAACAATAAAGCAACCGTAGAGCATACAAAAAATAAGGTTGACGGGGTTACTATGGTAGAATCATGGATAGTAACAGACCCGAATAATGATAAGAGTTGCGCATTCGGTAAGGAATATAAAAAGGGCGCATGGGCTTGTGTTTTAAAAGTACACAACAAGGAACAGTGGGAGGAGTACAAAGAAAACGGAACCACCAATATTAGCCTAGAGGGAGTCTTTAAACCTAAAAAACAAGATCAAAAAAGCGATTTAGAATCTAAGCTAAGTATGTTGAAGTCAATAGCTAAGGGCTTGAAATAGCCTATAAATGAAAATAATTCCGTTATACATATAACTAAATTTTATACAAATGGCAGAGAATACAGAATTGCAAGAGGCGAAAGGCTTACTATCTAAGATGGTTACTTTCTTATCTGGTGACAAAGTAGAGGCAACGGAAGAAGAACCAAAAACGGAAGAGAAAGCCGAATTGATGGAAGGAGCTTTGGAAGTAGGCGAGTACATGTTACCAAACGGCAGGAAATTAATTGTTACCGAAGAAGGGGCGGAGATTGAAGCAGAACCAACGGATGAAAGTCCAGAGGGTGAGGCCGAAATGAACAAAGAAGAGGACGAGGAAAAGACCGAAATGGCTATCCAAGAACCTAAACAAAACGATCAGTTAGTAGAAATGGCAAAAACCATTGAGAAGTTAGTTGAATCTAACGAAGCACTATCTGAAAAAATCGTAAACCTAGAAGCTGCAAAACCTTTAAGGGGCGCACCAACTAGAGAAAAGAAAGAAAAGAAACAAATAACCCCTAATATGACTGACGCACAAAAGGCGGCAATTAGATTAGAAAACGCAGGACTTTAAAAAATAGAAATTATGCCAACAACAAATGATTTAACAACCTCTTTCGTAGGGGAATTTGCAGGGCAATACTTGCAAGAAACTCTTTTAACTTCCAATTCATTAACAAATGGAATGGTTACGTTAAAAACAAACATTTACGGAGCCGAAATTGTAAAGCGTATTGCTTTATCTGGAAACTTATTTCAAGATGCTTCATGTGACTTTAGCGCAGACGGTACGGTAACAATTGACGAGCGTACAATTGCACCAAAAAGAATGAAAATCAATAAGCAACTTTGTAAAAAGGATTTTGATTTTGATTGGGAAACTCGCTCACAAGGGCCAAGCGCAACAGAAAAACTTGCACCACGTGTACAGCGTGAAATGATTGCAGCTATGTTAGGTAACGCAGCCGCAGTAAACGAGATTATGTTATGGCAAGGTGTAGACGGTGCAGGTTCTTACGATGGTTTTGAAACTCTATTTGCAGCCGATGCAGTAGTACAAGCAAACACTACCACAGGAACAGAGGCTACAACCGCTACAAACGTACTAGATTTAATCGGTACTTTATTGGATAGCGTACCAGTAGCAGTTAGAGAAATGCCAGGTTTTAAAATCGGTGTAGCGCCAAACGTTTACTATGCTTTGCGTAGAGCTTACGGAGGTTTTGGAGTTGACGGATTAGGAGCAAACGGTATCAATGGCGAAGGGGCTGCGAAGTCTTGGGATGACACAGTATTGCCTTTTGAAGGTGTGCAAATTGTTAAGTGTAAAGGAATGAAAGCTAACTCAATGGTAGCTACTTATTCTGAAAACTTAATGTTTGGTACAGCGATTATGAGCGACTGGAATAGCGTTAGATTGATTGACCAAGAAAACGTAGACGGATCGGAAAACGTAAACTTCATTAGTAAATTCAGTGCAGCCGTTCAATACGGTTGGGGTGGTGACATTTACTATTATGAATACACAGCGTAATAATTAACTAATCATTAGAAAAGGGTAGGTAAGATTGCCTACCCTTTTTTATTTAAAAATATTTAGAATATGGCATGTTTTGGAACAAAAGGACGTATCGTACCTTGTAAGGATTCAATGGCAGGTATTAGAGGTTTGTACTTTGTTGACTTTGGCACAATTACCGCTAGCTTTGACGGAACGCAACCCAATGTTATTGACGACTTGGGAGCGGTTACGGCCTTAAAATACGATATTAAAAGTGCAACGAGTTTAGCGCAAACGGTTACGAGTGGCCAAGAAAACGGAACGCAATCAGTAGCGCAAGTAATTACGGCTATTTTACAAAAAGAGGAATGGTCAACGGATGCAGAGTTATTGACTTTGGCCGCTGGTCGCCCTCATGTAGTAGTACATTATAAAAGGGGTGACGCTAGAGTAGTTGGATTGTATGAGGGCACAAGCCTTGAAACTATCGAAAGTGCATCAGGAGCCGCTGCAAATGACTTGAACGGTTATACTGTTACAATTAACGGAGAAGAAGAAGACTTGGCCCCGTTCTTAAAAGGAGCAACTAAGTCAAATCCTTTTGCAGGATTATCTACTCCCCCAAGCGTAACGGTAGCAACGGAAGTAGCACCAGCTTAATAATACACACACAAAGAAAAAAGCCTACTATTAATTTAGTAGGCTTTTTTTGTTTATATTTGGCATATCTTTTTTTGATATTACCAATGGGTAACACACATACCCATAGCGTTATTTAAACATTATAGCGTTATCATTCTATCTTGAAAAGCCTCATTTTTTTAGTGGGGCTTTTTTATTTACATTTGTTTTTTGTTTTTATGTTATTCATATTTTAGAGCGGTGGTCTGGGAAGGTAGCCGCTTTTTTATGCCCTTAAATTTAATTTGCACATTTTTTAACTTTCATGCGTTATACATGTATGGAAGTAGTAACGCCAAATAGTACACATACACTAAATATTCACGGGAGGGAAAATGTAGGCAATGCCATAGCGGTAGTTTACAACGAACAAACCAAAGGCAAAGAGTCCGTTAATATAGTGACGAGCTATACGGAAGGGCGCTTATCGTTTACCTTAGCATACGATATGACCGAGGGTAATAATTACTTTGTAATATTAAATGCAGACGGTCAGGATAAAGAATTAGCAAAGTTTAAAGTATTCTGTACCGATTCAACCGATTTACAACGCTATGCACTAACAGACGGTAAGTACACATTTGCCCCCGAAACTTCCAATAAATTTAAAACAGCATAATGGCTAGAAGTAAAAAAATACAAGGTAATATTGAGGTTGTTAATTTAGTGGCGAATGACCCTACTTTAATCGAGCAAACACCAAGCACCAACGAGCAAGGGGAGCAATATGTAGAGTTTGGAGCAAAAGACGACCACTTCCAATACATGCTAGATTGCTATATTAACAGCGCTACCCATGGGGCTATCTGTAATGGTATGATTTTACGCATACTCGCAAAGGGGTTGGATAAACCCGAAGTAGTAGATTACGAAGATTTAAAAAGATTTGTGACCGATCGTTATATTATGGGTAATGCTGCATGGCAAAAGGTTAACGGTAAGCTAATGCACGTACCCGTTAACTATTTACGAAAGCACCCAGCTAATGAAGATGAGCATGTATTAGAGTTTGAATATTCAACAGAATGGAATCAAGGCGGTAGCGGTACGGATAGAAAAACATTACCCAACGGTCAGCACTACCCAAATGCTCCGCACTCTATTTACTGGACCAAGTCTTACGCCCCGAATACTTTTTACTATGGATTGCCAAACTTTGAAAATGGCCTAGCCTATGCAGAGTTAGAAATTGCACTATCCAAGCACCTAAACAAAACGGTGCATAATAGTTTTAGTGTTACCAAGATAATCAACTTTAATAACGGGGCAATACCAGACGAGGGCGAAAGAAAGAAAAAGGTAAGGCTATTAAAAGACAGCGTTACAGGCGAGAACGGGGAGCCAGTAATAGTAGCGTTCAACCATGATAAAGATAGTGCAGCAACGGTAGACGACATATCAGTAGATAATGCAGCGGAGAAATACCAATATGTTAGCACCGAGGCACAGCAAAAATTGATCGTAGCGCATGGTATTACTTCACCTCTTTTATTAGGTATTAGAGATACTGGAGGCGGTTTAGGGAGTAACAAGGATGAGATGTTACAAGCCGATGAGCAGCTAATGAAATACCAAGTTGAGCCACTACAAAGGGAGATTGAGGAAAGTATTTTCAAGGCAACGGGCGAGCGTGTAAAGTTTGTTAATACAGAATTAGAAACAACGCAACTAGCAGAGCAAAAAACAGCGTTACAGGAGTTCTTGGATTGTGGCGAAGATGACCCAGATGGTTACGAATTATTTAGTAATACGGAAGTAGACTATTCTATTGACGATGATCTTGACGAGGTTATGGAAAGCCACTTTAAGCCTACATTGTTAAGTCGAGTTAATAATGTTATTAAATTAGTGACAACGGGAAAGGCAAGCCCAAAGACTAAATCTAAACAAGACACCCCAGAGTATGCGGTACGGTATAGATACGTGAGAGGAGGCAAGCCAAATAAGACAGATTCCAACGGTAAAAAGTATAAGGATAGAGCGTTTTGTTTAGCAATGGAAAAAGCCAATAAGCTATACAGAAAAGAAGATATTAGGGCAATGCGTAATAAGCCAGTTAATCCGGGTTTTGGAGAAAAGGGCGCAAGGACGTATGATATTTGGTTATACAAAGGAGGGGCAAGATGCAGGCATAAATGGTTTAGAGAGGTTTATGTAAAGAAAGGAATTAGCGACAAAAGTAGAGTTGATTTAGGCAAGCGTATAAGCGTAGCACAAGCAAGGCGCAACGGGGCAAAGATCGAAACCAACCCTGCAAAAGTGGCAATTGTTCCTGATAACATGAAAAACAAAGGCTTTGTTACTAGATCAACCATGCCAAAGGATGCAAAGGCTCAAAATACTGGTATATAATGGACAGAATATTACTAATAAACGCAAACGATTTTAAGGAATTAACCCCTGTAAGCGGCAACGTAGACAAGGACAAGTTTTTAGAATACGCATATTTTGCACAAGACAGCGATTTACGTAACTACATAGGTACGGAATTGTTAAACTCGTTAAAAAACAAGATTGATACTAATACATTAACGGGCGACTACCTTACTTTAAACTCGCAATACATTAAGCCGTACTTAGCTAATGCAGCGGCAGAGCGTTTTATAAGGGTAGGTAGTACCAATATGGGCAATGCAGGCGCAACTGTAATGAATCCAGACAATGCAAGCCAAGCATCTAGTTTAGGACTTAGTAGCGAGGTTAGAGATAGAGCGAATCATTACGGTAGGGTATTGATTGAATACTTAAAAGACAATGAGGGTTTATTCCCAGAGTACACAAGAACAGACACCACTACTACTAGCACTTTTTTAAATTGGCAATTAGATTATGACGAGGGCAAAAGTTGTTAAATACAAAGTATCAAAAAAGGATAAAGAACGAATGTTGATTTTTATGCAAACTAACAAATTACCCCGTAAAATAAAACTAAAGAAATGAGCGATACACCAGATAACGGCTTCGGGCAAGGGGCAGTAAATAATAGTACAGGTTGGAGCAAAGGATTTGCCAATAGTTCTTTGGGTTGGGGTTCAATTCACCCTTTAACATTTGGCCACCCGAACACCAATTTAACAGGCGATGGAGGTACTGTTCCATTTCCTACTGACTTATTAGATTGGTCGCAAATATTTAACAATGCTTACGAGGTTAATAGTGGCGCTGGTATTAATATGACAGTGGTAAATGGGGATAATATTAGTTATCCCGACCTAACAGGCGTTACCGTAGTTAGCCAAACAGGTACGGCAAATATTCAAGTGGTAGGAAATGAATTGCAGCCACAAAACAATGGTAATTTATTTGAATACGAATTAAGTAACGGCATTAAATGGAATGGATTATCTAGTAATGTGAGTGACTTTACAGCTTATGATATAAATTCAATTGAAAACGGCACTATTAACGGTGCATCTTGGATAACAGGGAGACCACAGGGTGCGCAGCTATATGAGTATGGGTATAATTCTTATGGTTATTTTAATGGTACTAACTGGATTGATGAAGGCACTACTACCACTTTAAGCGGTGAGGCTTGGGTAGAGTGGACGATATTAAGTAGCGTAGAAAATAAAGTAGTAGCTGGGGCAAATACTGGTAATAGATATTTAGTTATGAGAACCACAAGCGCAGCGCGTATAAGAATAAACTCTACATATTACAATTGGAGTAATTTATCATTTAGCTCTACGCATTTATTCCCATATACTAAACCTACCACGCTAAGAATAACAAAAGAAGCTAATACTGATTTAACATTGAGTATTACCGTGGATGGAGTTACGGAATTTTCCACAATATCTGGCACGTCAGACCCATTTTTATTAAGATATCACGGTACTAGAACCTCATTATCAGACTCCTTTGAAGGAACTATAATTAGTCACAAAAGAAGTGACGGAACAGAGATATACAACCTTGAAGATTGGAATGGAAATGCTAAGATTGGCACATTCACCCAAAGCTACATTACAGGAGCAACCAAAGAAGCTACAACGGATATTTTTGGAGAAACAATTACACGCCCAGCAATAGCAAACTTTTACAACGCACCTGCATACGATAACCACTACGCACAATTAGAGGAATTAGCAGGGGGAGAAATTGACACGAGTAGCGCAATTACTACGGCTTTTTGGATCAACCCACAAGAGGGAGGAACGGTTTACGATAATGGAGCAATCAAAGCCACTTACAACGGCACTAATTTAACTTTCACCCGTGACGGTGTTACTACTATTTCTTATACGGTAGCGCTTACAGAGCTTACTTACTT
>JGI24004J15324_10000472_pt1 | contig 16379 bp, 15 predicted proteins | sample LinPmetageLP32_FD_15324 | JGI IMG/M metagenome (IMG submission 15324)
ATCAACATCAGTAGGTGTCATCATCATACCTAAACTATCAAGTACAAACAGCACCTTCGGGCGATCTTCTTCTGCCATTGCTTTGTAGTCTGCCATAAATGTACTGAATGTTTTAGCAACGTCATCAATCATACTCATGCTTAGTTTAAGGAGTTTGCTTTCATCCGTGTCAACACCAAGTGCTTGTAACCAACTTTCGTCTAGTGCGTTCTCACTGTCGATTACTACAACAAAGATACCTTGTTCTTGTGCCGCTCTAATAATGTTGCCACTTGCAAAATAACTTTTGCCTGCACCTGATTCACCAGCAAACACTGTTACTTTGCCCATAGGCACACCCTTGTAAAAATCTCCACTTACAAGATAGTTAAGTGCATAACTGCCTGTGCTGATCCAGTCTGTGGGATCATGAAAGCCAATACTCAGCCCATCAATGCTTTTTGTTATGTCTTTTCTAAATTTGCTTACGTCAAACGGCTTTGCCATGTCTATTCCTTTATAAAACTAATTCTACAGTTTGTTCAATTTTATTATTCTTTACAAAAATTTGATAAAGATCTCCAACTGATTCTGTGTATCCTTTAAAATTTCCAATCGGCAGATATGATCCAATTGGCTGTTTTCCTTGTTTGTGCATCCACTGTACATAATCTTCTGGATATGTACTAGTATACGGCTTTTTTAACTTTACGTCAAGTGTATATGGCAATCTATCAAAGTTTGTAATTTTCGCTACTTTATCACCATAAGTCCAAGCATTATAGTCATCTCTGCCTAAACTCCAATACTCTAAACTTAACTGGCTTACTCCATGATGTAGATAATCACATATATTATCCATACTATCAACTTGATGTTTAAACAAGGTATTAGACTGTTGTTCTACATATTTAACTTTACTGTGTGATTCTAAACTATGAAATGCTAAGTTGATGTCATAAAAAAGTTGTAGATATTCTTCGCCAAGTTTTGCTAACAAGTTAGGCAATGCTGGATTATCATGGTGAACTGTTGCCCAGTCTGAATGTACACGATTTAAGAAGTTTTGATCTAATACTATTTCATCATAATCAAATGCAAATATTTTAAGTTTACTAGTAAAGAGTTCATTTATACGAGATATACTTTCATACAATCTGTCTATACTTGTATACGGAATCTTATCTTCTTTAATTACAAACTTGTTACTAGGAAGCTGATTAAGCCAATGTTCTACCAAAGGCAGATGAGATATATCTACTGTAAGATAGTCACCAGTTTTTGTCCATATAAACTTCATTGTGAAAATGAGGGCGACATTCCTGCCGCCCTCTGTGCCTTATGATTGGCGGTTACGAATCATCGCAAGGATGTCTTCTGCCCGCTTGCTTTCACCTTCAGGTGCTGCCGCTGGTGCTGCCACAGTTTCAGTTTGTGGTGCAGGAACAGGAGCCGCTGCTACAGGTGTTGGAGTTGCTGTCGGAGCAGGTGACGGGGTAGTTGCCGCTGGTGCTGTAGACGTACTAGAGTTTGAGGAACTCGCAGGAGCGTCAATACCATATGGACGATAGTATTGCCCAAAACGTTCAACGTCATAGGGCTGTCCATCTACACTTGCTTCGAACATCTCTTTGATGCACTGTAATTCTACTTCAGTAGGTCGCTTAGGAAGGAAATCACTAAGTGTATGCAAGCCATGTGTTTCGATAGCCTGTGCTTGTGCTTCAGTAATTGCAGTTTCTTTACGAGCCCATTTACTGGTGCTGTAATCTGCATACTGTCCCTTAGTGGTCTTTGTGATACGGAAATCCAACCCTTGCGTATAGTCAGTTGGCATTTCTTGGATATCCGGATCCATAAGTGCATCCTTAATCAAGTTAAAGATGCTTGGTGAGATAACAAATCTGCGAATTGGATTCTCAGGTGTATCTTCTTGAAGTGGGTTTTCGTTTACAAAGCCTTGGAAGATATAACTACGCTTCTTCCAATACTTACGTCCCATTTCTTCTAGTGACGAGTCTTTGAACCAACCACGAACTTCGCTTAGTACCGGACAGGTCTCACTCCACATTTCAACACATGGTACTTGTACCACTATTGGCTTGCTGTTCATGTCGTTCTTTACACCATTGAATGGTAAACGAATCATAAGCCTTTCAGCCCAGAAAAATGTATTGTTAGGATCGCCATCTGGCAAAAAACGAACTGCTGTCGTTGTGCCTTCTGGGATATTCCAATGTGGGAAGATTGCGTTGTCGCCGCCGCCTGTACGCTCACTGCGTGATTCTTGAGATTTAAGTTTTGCTCTAATTTCTGCCAAAGATGTTGCCATAATATTTTCTCCTATGTGCCTGTTTACTTTGTTAATTTATGTGCCTATTCACATACTATAGATACAGTATATGCGCTTTTATTTATCAAGTCAATAACTTTTTTGTATTTTTTCTGGTTAAAAAAAAGCAGTGCCGTAGCACTGCTTTCCTCCCTATTCTTTATATTATGAGCCTCGTTCTATGTCCTGTAGTTTACGCATTTCTCTTGCTACAATACTTCTTGGTGTTAATTGGTAGCCTTCTTCGCCTTCGTGTATGCCGTGGTTGCTCTTCGCTGTTGACCCTACGCCTGCCATTGCCTTCATCTTTGCAATAGTTTCCGCCACTTCGTCTACTTCCTGAACTTCTTCGCCTACTAGTTTTCTAATCTTAGATCCTGCAACATAGTCTGGTAGTACCTTTTCAAGTGCTGCCTTAATATTATATGACTTCATTACTTCATTGCGGAATTCATTAGTAAATGGATATAGTTCTATATCACCTTCCATGTCTGCAATTACTTCGTCAATCTCTTGTGCTAGATCACTCATGCGACCTTCATTTACATCATTCATCATTGACGTTTTACTAATAGCAATATCTGCATCGCCATCTCTATCAATATCGACCATCACCCAGTTGTCTCCTTTNGGATCCATGCTATCGTGTGGACATTCTGTAGTAGGTTGTCCTAGCATATCATCACAATCTTTACATTTTAATGAATACATGCCTTCATCAAGTTCTACTTCTTCATTGGCTTTTACTTCGTCAGCATTACTGCCCATACGCTCGCCCTGTGTAGCACTTGTGTTGTAAGCGGCGTCTGCTTGCTTCTTTGTCATTCCACGATCCTGACGAGCACCAAATGTTCTTGGGATAACCATTGTATCATTACCATCTGCACGAATCTTGTCCAGTGTCATCTTCATTGTCTCTTGGAACTTCTGATCATAGTCATCTACATGATCCATTAACCATCCTATGATAATTGGACGGGCATCACCTTCTGGATCTTTGTCACCTGCTACACCCAGATCATCAAACAATTCATCATCACCTATTAGTCCGCCCAGTGAATTTGCAGCATCATCACCGCCATCACCAAGTGTAATAGGCTGACCCATCATTGCTGCAAGTTTCATTGCTTCTGCTTCATTCTCTGGTAAAGCCCATGTGCCTTCACTAATCATATCCATACGCTGCGCATATGCTTCAAATGTAGTATCTTCAGTTTTGTCTTTACCATATAGATCTTTCTTAGCCTTAGGCTGTAGAATCTCTATTTTGCCCTGTAGATACTTCTTTGCAAGTTTTAATGCTATTGCTTGACTTGCTGCATCACCAATATCCATGTCACTTGCTGTGTTTGCTGCAGCATCATTGGTCATATTATTTGCCAAGTATTTCGTAATAGCGACTAGAATACTGCGATTCTTTTTGCCCACTTCCATGTCGCTGTTCTTCATGAACTGCATATAATTTTTAAGTTCAGCAATGTCTGCTTCGTTATTATAGACTTCAATGTCATCATCATTGTCTGCAATGTCTGCCAATGATTCAGCACCTTTAGCAGTATTAGCATCTGCTTTATCATCTAAATTTGATTTCTCTGCTGGATCAATTGATCTATCAAAATAAGGTTTGATTGGAGTATCCATCTCTTCCTCATCTCTGCCTTTACCGCCAGACAATTTTAAATCATCTTTTGCTTCCATATTTGCTTTTTTGTGTGCTATTGCACGACTTACACTAGGAAGTGTATCTGTAATACGATCATCAAATACAGAACGTGTTAGTTTATTTTTAAGATCTTCTAGATCATTTTCTTCTACTTCAACTTGACCAGGTGCCCAGTTTTCAAAGTAGTCGCTGTAGCCTTTTGCACTGCTTACTGCCTTTAGTGTATCTTTAAGTCCGTAGTATCTATCAGTTGCCGCTTCAATAACTTCTTGCGCATCTTCATTTACATACTCGTCACGCTTTACACTGCGAACAAAATGCTTAAGATCCTGCATTTCTTTCATAATTTCAACAATGTGTACACCACGATCATCACGGGTATGACCTTCATTTGATACGTGTCTTGCCATTGCTCTTGCACCAGGAAGATAATTGTTGGCAAACTTAAAGCGTTCGCCTTCACTATTCTCAATGTAGATAGCACTGATGTTGCGACTTCTCGCACCCATCTTAGTTTCATCTACTGTGCCTTTATGTTTAATAATAAGTTTTGCTGCTCCTGTTTCAAGGAAACTTTTTTGGCTTGTTCCGTGTAGTTTGTTTTCCATCACTTCGTCCTGGTTACGTTGTGTTAAAAACTGATAATCTTTTTTATCAAGTCTCTCTTTTGTTACATTATGTGATTCGTAGTTCAACATATTTCTTGCACTAAACTTGCTCAGTTCTTTTAAAAATCCATACCAAGAATTTGCTGTGCTACTATCGGCATCTTCTACCATACTGTTTGGAAAGTAAACTTGCAATTTACCTTCTTCATTAAGGCTAATAGTTACTGCACCAATTGGCAAGTCTCTGTGCTTATATTGAAACTCGAAAAAACGAGCCTGTGTAGGATCTGTAGTCGTAATACCATCTTCGTTCCCCAACTTGATGCTACTTACACGACTACGAATTTTATCAAAAAGTTCTTGTGATATGTTTTCTACGCTTCTCATGTGTGTATTTATGCTTAAACCATAATGAAAGGCATTGGTTCTTGGTCATAATCATCGTTATCTCTGATATGATTTTCAAGTTCAGGATTATAACTTTTTAGTGTCTGTGCCATACGCATAACAAGCATTGTACTCATTACAAGATCATCGGTGTCGCCTATCTTTGCTGCATAACTGTTACCACTTGCTATAAAACTTTTAAGTTCACTTATAAGCATTTTGCTTTTAATTTTTACTTTTTCTGTTTCTACTAGTGTTTTAAACTTGGCACAAACGGCAAGTTTACTACGATGTGTTGTATTAAATCCTCGTCTAAAAGCCCTACTGTTCCCATGAGCCTTAGGCTCGCTAAGAAAGTATCCAGGTATATTTTCTTCGCCTGTTTCAGAAATACTTTGCAGGGCTGCTTCACCAATGGTATTGTTTTCTACGCTAAAATAGACACTGTTGTTGTCACCACATTTCTCTACAAGATATTTGTTAATTTCTACGAGTATACGAATCTGTTTTGGTATAGGAGTTTTATTATGGCTCCATTCGCCTACTTGTTCCATACTAGGAACTTCGAATATCTGTATAGCAGCAGGATCTCCTCCAGTACCTAAACTAGGATCAAGCCCTACTAGATATGCCATACCTTTACTAGGTGTCTTATACCAACGCACACTACCATGTCTAAATTCTGGATCAACACCAATCATGTTAGTAAGTATCATACTGTCTATAAGTGTTTCATCATATATAATAAATTCACAATCATGCTCACGTCTAAAACGTTCTTCACCAATACGACCCAATTCTTCTGCTTTCCAGGTATCGTCCCTATCAGGATGTTCCCACCAATAACTACGAAATGTTTTGAATCCGTTAATTCCTACGTCTGTCTCATTGCCTTCTACGTCAAACTGTTTATTTCCATCACGCCAAATTAGTGCAAATTGATCTTCATCACTGTTAGGTGTGCTTGTTATGATAGCCTTACCACCTGTTGCTAGTGTAGGTGAAATACTAGTCCAAAATTCACGGGCAATGCTAGGACGCACAAATGCAAACTCATCACAGTATAGTAATGTTATACTCATACCTCGTCCAGTGTTATCAGTAGTTGCTTGTGCTACAATGCGACTTCCATTGTCAAAGTCTATGCTTCCTTTGTTATAACTTGTAACACCTGCACGAATATGATTTGGACATAGTTCATAAGCATAGCGTATACGTTGCATAATCTCTTGTGCACCAGCATATTTGTGTGCTGCAATAAGGATTATACTGTCAGGCACAAACATTGCATACCATAATAAATATCCTGCTGCAGTTGTACTTTTACCTGTTTGTCTAGGTAGCATGTTAATGTTAAAGCGATAGTTATGATATATATCTAATAGTTTATCTTGATACTCGTATGCTTTATAAATCATACGTCCTCTGGTAGGGTGTTGAATATTAAAGTAGTTGTTCATAAAATGTTTAACACCACTAGCAGGATCTGCGCATTTTGCAAATTCTGTAAATTGTTCTGTAGTGAAATTTTCTTTTTGATATGCTTTTTTGATAAGCACACCGTCTAATGTTTTTGCCATTATACTTCGTAAACGTCTTTCAAATTTATGTAGTCTGTACCGCCCCAATAATTTGTGTGATACAGATATGCTTCTTGTATTACTGCATCTATATTCTTGTGCCAATAACGAATAAACTTGACACTACGGGGGAATTCAGGTACAATATCTTCAGTTTGCCAGACGAATTCGTTGATGATGTGTACATGATCTGGCATGTGATAATAGATTTGTATAGAAACTAGTTTGTCTCTGTAAAACTTCTTTATCATGTACATATTTATCGGAGCAAATAAATAGCATTGCAATGAGTGATACACTGTTATTAAACACTAGCGGACAACCTATTAGTAGTTTTCCAGTTAGTACTATCAATTGGCAACGTGCAGTAAAGTTGTATTTCTTAGACAAAGTTACTGTGCTAGAATGGTATGAGGATTGGCGTATTAGTAGTCCTACTACTACTATGCAAGTGCCAGCAACAGTAATGATTAAACAGTTTCAAAAGATTGATCACAATGTATGTTTTAGTAGACATAATCTAGCAATTAGAGACGAATACATGTGTCAGTATTGTGGCACAGTACACATCTTTAATAATCTTACAATAGATCATGTTGTTCCCCGTAGCAAAGGTGGAAAAACAGACTGGGATAACTGTGTAATTTCTTGTAAGCAGTGCAACAACAACAAAGGAAGTCAACTCTGGAAACCGCGGCGGGCACCCAAGACTCCTACATACTATCACATGGCGGCTCTTCGGAGCCGTTTTCCATTTCATGTAAAGCATAGTAGTTGGTTAGACTATATCCCTAATGGAGAATATAATGAAATTATATCAGTACGGGTGTAGTGTTAGCCTAGGAGAAGAGGCGACTATCTGTTATGGTGAACTCGTAGCAGAACAGTTAAATGCCAAGTTTGTACAACTAAGTGAAAGCAGTGCTAGTAATCCTCATATTGCTCTGAAGTTTTGTGAAACATATACAGATATTACACCCGATGATCTAGTAATATTTGGATGGAGTCATCCTAATAGACAGAGTTGGTATAACAACAAAGCCCAACGTTGGGAACATATGAATTATGTACAAGGTAAAAAGTCTGGCAGTGCGCTAGTTGATAGTTGCAAAGACTATCTAGTCAATCAGCACAGCGAATATATTGAAAATTTGCATACTTGGTATCCTCGTCACATTGTTGAAACAACATGTAAGATAAACAACCTACGCTATGTGCATTTGAATGTTGTGCCTGAATTGGTAAAAATACTGGGTGTAGATGGAAGCAATAATAAAAGCAAGTCAAAATATATAGCGGATCACTTACACCCAAATGATGAAGGTCACCGCTATATACATAGTTTGTTACAAGAAGAACTTAGTCTTCTTTTTTAATTTCTGCTTCTTCTAAAAAGTCTTTATAACTTTTGTAAAGTTGTTCTTCTACACTAGCCATTGAATCTTCTTCAATTTCAGTTGGCTCTTGTGCCATTGCATTATCGCCACCTGCTGCGGCTGCATATGATGACTTAGGACCGTTTAGTCCGCCACTAAGACCAATCATTTGATCTTCTACACTGCCGTAATCTTCTGCTGGCTCGTTAGCATACTCTTCAATACGTTCTGCATAGTTAGCATAACCTGCTAGTTGCATGATGTCAGCAAGTTCCTGTACAGGAATCTCCACAGTTGCTTCTTCAACTGCTTCTTCTTCCATTTCATCTTCTTTTCTCATCCTAGGCAGCTTTGCTATACCTTTGTCAGCAGGTCCGCCTATCATAAGTGAGTATAACGGATCATTTTTATATTCTTCTTCGCGTTCTCTGTCACTTTTGCGTTCTTCAACTTCTTCCTCTGCTATTTCTTCTTCTGAAATCTCATCGTGAGGAATAACATTTCCATCTTCATCTTTTTCGTGATGTTCTTCGATCGCAACTTCTTCTTGCTGAACGTCTTGTTCAGCGAGTTCCGCTGCGATATTGTCTAGTTTAGTTCTTAGTTCAGCAATATCCATTACTTTCTCCTTTGTTTAAATTGTATCTGGATCAGTGCCGCCAGCGACACCAGTACCTCTTGAGTTAGCCAATCTTCTTTGGTATGCTCTAATGTCATCTGGATCAGTTGATCCTGCAGCCAATGCTGCTCTCATCCTATCTCTTACTCTCTGTTGGTCATCACCTCTACGAGCTAATGATGGCGCTAGATCGCCAGGCTGTCTTACGTTATCTGTTCGTGATATTGATCCATCTGCTGCAGTTCTAAAGTTGCTACCAGCAGCATTTGGCCCTGCCGCTGTCGCTGTTCTAGTAGTTCCAATTCTATCTCTGTATGCTTGTGCTGATGCTTGATTTTCTGCATCACGTTCAGCACGCCTATTACCGCCGCCTGTAAATGCTCCAGCAATACGAGAAAGCATGCTTTTGCCTGCGTCTTTTACCTTCCCGAAATCTCTTCTAAGAGCATTATTACTTTTGTTTACTCTTAACTCCCGGTCAGTAGCGCCAGGCTTTCTATCTCCTGCACCTGCTACAGGTGTAAATGCTTTTGGTGATGCTGCAGTTGCAAATTCACCAGCATCTGTTGGAGTAGGAGTTCTTGCTGTTGCAAATTCACCAGCATCTGTTGGAGTAGGAGTTCTTGCTGTTTTAGTTGGTTCTGCTTGTTTTGCTTTTGCTGCTTGCATAGCTCTGCGTGTTTCAGGACCCATAATACCATCTGCAGTAACACCTAATTTCTTTTGTAATGCTACTGTCTTATCAAAGTCTTTAGTGTTTGCTGCAGTTGCTTTTACTTTTGCTCTAGGAGCAGGTGCTGCCATTTTCGGTTTTTCAGCAGGTTTAGGTGTATTTACTACACTTGCCGCTGCTTTAGTTGCAGCCATTGCTTGTGGATCTATTGGATTTTGTCTACGAGGGCCTCCTACTGGGCCTGTGCGTTGAACAGGTGCTGGTCTTAGTGCTGCTGGGCCGTCTTGTCTGCCTACGCCTGTGCCACCTAGTTTTGGTTTAGGTGCTGGTGCAGTAGCCGCTTTTACTGCCGCTGCTGATTTGTTCGGGTCATCAAATCCTTGCCTGCCAGGAGTTGTTATTGCTTTCACCATATCGCCAACGTTTTTATATGATGTGTTTCTTGGTGCTGGGCCTGATCCTTGTTTTACAGGGCCGCTTTTGCTCGTTACAGGTTTTCCAGATTTATCAGTTACAGGAGCTTCTATTATTCTGTCTAAACTTTCTAGTAAGTCTCTCATTTTACAGGGCCGCGATCTGACATCATACTTGCTGTTGCAGATGCTTCTGTTTTAGGTCCTGCGTAATCTTGCTTATCTGCAGCCTTAAAAATTGCACTATATTCCATCTTACGACTTTCAATAGCCTTAAGCATACTTTCGTTGTATTCGTCACCAAAACTAGCCTTACTATTGTCTGCGTCTGCATAATCTGTTTCTAGCACTGACTCGTATTCTTCTTCTTTAATTGCTTCTTCACGCGCCATTTCTTCAGGATGATCTTGGTTAATTACTACTAAGTGACTTGCTGGTACACCAACTGTTTGTGTAATGTATTCATATAGTTGGTGTGCAGTCACAGGATATGTTAATTCAGCATCCATAATAAAAACTTCTGCGTTTTGCAATGTTTGAAAATCCATTGGATGTTCTTGTATAGGAGTTTTCTTTGGCTTGCTCATGCTCTTTATTTCGTACTTTTGTAAAGCAGATTCTAGTGCATCCATTGTTTCGTCACTGAGATTTTCAGCCATTTTTATACGAAAATTGTAGGTTTGTTCATTTTCAACGAGATAACTCTTAAAACTTTTCATTGCTGTATTCCTTAATGTAATAGTGTATTTATTACTTTTGATCAGTATTTCTTCCTAGAATTTCCATAAGAAGTTGGTTGCGATCTACTGCTTGCCCTTCACCATCTTCTACATCTTCACCATTTGCTTTTGCTTCTTTAGCAAGTCTAGCATCTAATGTTGCTTTTTTTAACTGCAAATCGACCATACGCAATTTTTTATTAATCTTTGCACTCTTTGCGCTTAGTGCTGTGTCCAACATTCGAGCAGCATTGCTAAAAATTTCACCGCTAAAACGTGCCTCTACATTCATACCTAGATCCATTAAGTCTTTAAATGTATCTTGTGCTAATACTGCAATGTCGTCCATTTCCTTGTCACTAGTATCAAGTTCACGCACACTTGGCAATGCTGCATCAATTTTATCTACATTAGTAAGTGCAGTTTGCATTTGTGGAATATGTTTTTCAGTAGGATTCTCTACTGTTTCAATAATATCTGTGATTACTGTATTTTCTTTAGCAGTAATATCAATTTCATTTGTAGGTTCTACGTCAAATAGTTCTTCTAGTTTTTTTGTCATACTAATAGTTATCCTTAGCGTTTGCCATTATGAAAAATATCATCTTCAGTGACTACTCTAAAACGCAATCCTTTGTGCTTTGCCCATTTTGCTGCGGCTTCCCATTTTGCATGATTAATAGCAATAGAAAGTTTTTCTTTTTCACGAGTCTTTTCAGTAAGCATGGTCTGCGCTTTTGGTTTAATCTCAATAAGTTCCGCATGCTTGTTACCACGTTTATCCTGATATACAACAACAAAGTCTGGTACATATACAGTGCCTTTACCTGTTAGTGGATTTCTATAAGGTATTTGTATTGCTTCACTTGCCCAACTTATTATACTTGGGTTGTTATCACAGAATCGCATAAATGCATGTTCCCATCCGCTGCGGTATCTAGGCTCTTTATTTCCACTGTATTTGCTTGGATTTGATATTGTATATATGCCGTTAGCATATTTGTTACGACTAAACATTTACGCCTCCACTTGGCGTGCTGTGTTCTCAGTTGGTGTAATATTTGCTTCATAGCCTAGTAGACTTCTACCACTGCGACTCATATTTAAAAATGTAGGTACAGCACTTTTTAAATCTGCTGTAGTAGAAAACTTGTCTATCACATCTAAAATAAACAAATCTAGTTCGTTTGCTGCTTGTATAGTAGCCGCAGTTAATGCTGCAGCGGCAGCATCATTATTAGTTCTTGCTAAGAAAAAACTTTTCGCTGCTTCGTATTCCTGGTCAGTCATCTTAATAGGAGCAGTAAAATAATTAGAAAAATAATCTTGAACACGCTGATCAAAACTATCTGCAGGATTTACTATTGGTAGATTTGTTTCTTGTGCCATTATAGATTACTTAGCCTTATTTTTTCGCTGTAGTATTGTTGTAATTCTGCGCTTAAATTAGGATCCTGCAACCGTTTTCTTGCAGTATCAACTGATGCACTTCTTGTATTTGCACTAGTGCTCTGTGACCGATAAGTTCTTACACTGCTTATTCTAGCAGGTGCGCTCACTGTACCTGTTGAACTTGGTATAGTATTAGCAAAACCAACGTTTGCTACTTGTGTATTTGATATAGTGTTTGTAAACAAAGGATTTCCAATACTTTGTCCTTGACTACTAATGCTGTCATTTGTTCCATAGTTAGTAATACTATTGACTATGTTGTTTACTGCACCTTGCTGTAAATTTGCGCCTAGTTGATCTGCTTTTCCTATAAACGGTACTAGTATGTTACTTGTTGGCTTTTGTCCAGTCAACAAATTATTTGCAACTTTTCCTAGTGCGGTACTTAACACACCACCAAATGATAAGTTAGTTAAGTTATCAAACTGTATACCTTGATTACTAATGGTTCCTAGTGTAGTACCATCAAACAAGTCTTTGGCACGTTGACCATTGGTATTAACAAGTTGCCCATCAATAAACGCTTGTCCAAATTGATTTCCTGTACTCAAATCACTAGTTTCAACATCGTAGTGTATTTCACCAAATCCAGTAGGTCCTGTATCGTTTACAAAGCCAGATGCATATTTTACAGTTTCATAATTTAGTGACATCACATGTTCCATTAAATCTGCACGAGCATAATCGTGATTGTCGTGATTGAATGCTGTGATTATAGGATTAATTAATGTGTATTCTGCAAACTTATGATTGTGCATGCTATATATTTTAACATTTTTAAAAAAACGTTTGTTGCCACGTTGCAACCCCCATTGTGTCTGGGTTCTATTTGCGTATCTATCCTGTGTGGTATAACTATTGCTATCTAAATCATATGTTGGATCAGCATTGTAAAAAGTATAGTACTTGTGCCACATATTTCTAATAAGTTCTTTTACATCATCATGGAAGCGTATTGTTACTGGATTGTAACTAATCTTATGATGTGTTTGCACCTGTCTGTTGTATTGATTATGTGTTTGTACATCTATCGCATAGGATGGCAGACTTGCACTTTTTACAAGTATAGGCATCTCAAGTTTTTCAACAGTATTGAATAATCCCTGTGCTTCTGCTGTAAATTCAAATACCACATGAAAGAGATGCCCATGTCTTGGCTGTAATTCAAAGTTATTGTCAACAAAAGTGCGCGACGCATGTGTATAGTCGCGCATTGTGTCGCCTGTATTGAAGGGCGTAAGTAGTGGGTTTACACTAGCCATTTGGAATTACTCCTATTAGCCAGTAATAGTTTGACCTAGTGTTCTTGTTACACTTGCACCAACGCCATCACCTAGTGGTGATTGTACAGCGTTATCAAATCTAATACTCATTGCAACCGTTGCAGGCTCCTGACTTGCATAGTTAAGATCACCGTAGTTGATGTTCTGAATAAAGCAGCCGTATAGTTCCCAAGTCTCAAGTACACTTGGTGCATTTGCACCGTTACCACCGTCTAGTACTTCAAAACGTGTGATAAACTTATAGTCAATACCTGAACTAGCACTACTCTGCTCCATCATGTCAAACTGCTTCTGGACTTGCTCTCCGCATAACTTTGTTACACCGCCGTTTACATCGTCACGTAGATTAACTGTAACTAGATCCCACTGATGTTTTCCAACCAAGTACACTCTACTATTGTAGACAGGAATTTCAAACTCTTCAAATGTTACACTAGGGCGTGTAATATCCATAACCTGTTTGGTCATTTCTGTACGAGGACTACTAATACCAAAGTTCTCAAATGATGCACGGAAGCGGTATTTAAGTTTTGGCATTAGCAAGCCTTGGCTTGCTGCGCTCTGATCACCGTCTAGCGGCACTGTAAACTTTGTTAATGATGAAACTGACATTCGTTTCGCTCCTATAATAATTATAAAAGTATTTATCTACTTTCAGTCATAAAAAATGAGGGGTATTTCTACCCCTCATATTTGTTAGTTTTTATTAAACAGTGTTTGCTGCCGCTACGTTTCCGCTTGCAATCTCACCTGTGTTTTTAAGTCTAATTGGAATAAAGATAAATTCCGCTGACTTAGTAGGCTCAATAGCAACATCAACATATAGTTCGTTACGATCGATTCTTGCCGCTGTGTTGTTTGTTTCATCACAGACCACCAAGTAATCAAATACGCCACGCTTTGCAACCAAATCGTTTAATGTCTGTTCAACTTGTTGTTTTAACTCGTCTCTAGTAATCTTATCATTTGGCTCGAATACAAAGCCAGTTGCAATGTCCTGCAATTGACGTCTTAAGAAACTTGTTAAACGTGCTACGTTGATACGATCTAATGCACTTGTGCTTGTTGCACGAGTCTTGTTACCATAGTTTAGAATGCCACTTGCGTTAAAGAATGCAATTGGATTAATTCTATTTGTATACAATGTATCTCTTACACTTTCACGAATATTATCAGTAACAAATGCGCCTGTAACTGCATTGATATAACCAATACTTGCAACGTTATCTACCAGTCCACGTCTTGTTCCTGCTGGTGCAAACCATGGGAAACTAATATCATCGCTTCTAGCAATTGTTCTCAAAATTGCATGACTTGATGGTACAACAACAGTGTTTCCACTTAGATCATTTGTTGTTGCACTTGGATAAAACACACCTAGGAATGGATCACTAGTGACTAGTCCATCTTCGTTGTTGTCTGTAGCTGCCGCTGTGTTTGTTGCGTAATTCTCAATAGCAGTGCTTGTTGCTGCTAATCTCATTGGAGTATCACCTACTACAAAAGCTGTTTGGCGTCTGTCGTTATTTAGGCTTACCATGTTGCTAATTAGCTCTGGATATCCTGGTGCTGCAATTACATTAAATATTCTTGCATCTTCACGAAGCTCTGTGCTTGCATCCAGTGCTGATTTCATTTGTGTTGTAACAATATTACGAACTGCTTTACGTCCAAATGCAGTTCCACTTGATGTAACCCACGCATCTGTTTCTGTTGGCAGTGTTGGATATAAACTTGTGTCACTAAAGTTAGTGCGTGAGAAGTAATCGCTTCTAAATTGTCTTACACCATATGTACTACGACGTGTGTTAAACAGTAGCATACCACGTGGATAAATTGTTGGATCTGGACGATCAATATCTAAGTAATCACTTGTTAACAGTGTCTTAGTTGTAGGAATAGTACCAGTTACAACATCTGTTGTCGCGTCACCCATAAAACGTGCATCACCAAACAGTATTCCGTTTTCTGTGGTTTGGTCTGTCTTATCAATAGCAACCCAACGTGCTTCGCCGTCAACTGTTTGACGTCTATATAGTGATGGATAGTTCTCTAAATCACTTGTATCAATCCACAAATCACCGTTAACTAATGCAGTGCTATCACTTTGAAGTGTTGGCGCTGTTGTGCTAAAGATAACACCATCTGGACTTGTATCTGCTAGTGCAAAGCCACGAGTATCAGTTATGTTATGATAACCTTGCCAAATTGTTCCGTTGTGAATCATAATGTCTGCTTCAAATGCAGTACTGTACCAGTATGTAAGATCAGTTGGATTTGCACTTGGTGCGCTTGTACTTGCAGTATATGTGTCTGCAATCCAGTTACTTAAAATAAGATCACTGCTATTACCTGCTCTAACCTGCTTTGTTGTAATGCTTGTTGAAATTCCTGCAGTTGCTAGTGGTGTACCTGATGTATCTTTCAACACAATTACACCGCCTAGTGCATGCTTAATTTTTATAGCACCTGTGCTTAGTATTTCAGCACTAACGTTTGCTACGTTTGCACCATTAATATCACTTGCTAGTGTTGTAAGTGTTGTGCTACTAAGTGTCACTGTAACAGCAGTTGTTAATGTTACACTGTTTGCTGCACTTGCCTGAATAGTAAACGTGTTATTTTGGGTAAGTGATGCTGTCGTATTAGTACCCGTTACTTCTAATGCACCTGTCTCATAACGTTTGAATAATTTGTATGTAACTGTATCATCTTCACTTACGTCATACTGTACATAAAAACTACCAGCTGGAATAGCACTGCCGCCTGATATGTCATAGTTCTTAAGTGCAGTTTGATCGTTTGTATATGCAGGCGCACTGCCTGAAACAAATGCTGCAGTTGCAGTGTCAAATGTGCTAACGTCTGCTAAGAATCCACTGTTACTTGCAGTTGTTTTCACCCATATACTTCCTGCTGGACGAGGTGTTGTGTCTGTTGACTTAAATGCTGGAACAGTGTAATGTGGATCTTGTGCAATAAGAGGTCTTGCATATGTGCCTGCTGTTAGTCCACCTACAGTAAGAATTGTACCTGAATTATTAGCAAGAATAATTTTACCATCTGCCGCACTTCCGTTTGATTCTGCAAGACTAGTTGCATAAATTTCTATCTTGCCGTCAACTGCGGCTGCAGTAACACCATCAATACTTGCATTGTTAATACTAGTTGCAAGATTTGCTGCAGTTGTGCCACTTAGTGTAACTGTTGTTGTGTTAATAACAATACTGTTACCATTTACATAAGTTCCGTTTGCATTTGTGCCAGAAATTGTTGGATGTGAAATCTGCCAAGC
>JGI24004J15324_10000473_pt1 | contig 16353 bp, 23 predicted proteins | sample LinPmetageLP32_FD_15324 | JGI IMG/M metagenome (IMG submission 15324)
CCTATATGGTCTCCTACATAGGGGGTGGAGGTGGTAAAAGGGGGGGTTATGGTCGCCGAAAAACATAGCGTAAAATTGGTGGGTCACTCCGCTCCGCCTCCGCACCGCCACGCTCACATATACTACTCCAACTACTATAACATATAACTATTTTATATATATACCTCTTTATTTTTAACTTAATAAGAAAATGACTCACCACACCCCTTTTGAAAAAAAATTGAAATAAGAACCCCCCAATATAATATATACACATTACACAACAATATAACAACGATTACAAAACGACCAATTACTTACGACTTTAAAAAAAAATTGAATTCAACTTACCAGTTATATTATAAGGCAACAAACAACAACAATGGCTCAATATATGACTGAACTCCAATACTCAATTAACCTACCGTGGTGGCAACAAGAGGTGAGCCGACTGGAGGGGCTACTCGCAGACTCACGGAGTCGCCTCCAATTGGGCAAGTGGGCGACGACGGAGACCGACAGAATAACCCGCCGACTGAAAGACCCTCATTTTGGGACACCCTTTGAGAAAAAAGCCCTACAAGACGAACTCGCAAAAGTCAATACTCTTCTACCAAAAGTAAAACAAAGCCAACAATTCCATATGGCGGTCGTGTCATTTATGGAGACAAAAATAAAAGCGTGGCAACAAATTATTAATAAACAAAAGGACGCAAATATGTTAGACAAATTAAACGAGGCAATAGACAACTACGTCCAAAATTTATGGCTCTACCACGGACAAGCAAACATAAAAGAAGACAGTGAGGACGCAATGGACGACTTTAAAATGTTCAAATTATTATTGGGTAAGACACCAACCAAACCAAAAAAACCAACCCGTCGTGGTGGTAAGAAACACAAGAAAAATAAATAAATACATATATGGCTTCTCCCAAAATGGGAGAAGCCCCCACCACGTAACAAGACATTATGGCTGCCGTTATTAATAACCAACCAACTATGAGTGAGAACTACATTAAGTCCAAGAATTTTATGGACGCACTTAATGAGCTACTATGGGTTATTGAGAGCATTCCCGACCTCAAGGACGGAGACTACCTCAAAGCCTGCGATGCTCTTAAAAAACTTAATGACAATAAAAACCATATGGTGGAGCGGATTCGTGAGACTGTTATTGTCGCAGAGGCAATAGAGCGAGTCCGCCAAGCAAGACCCGCCCGTGTCCGTGTTGAGGACGACGTTCGCATCGCCCAAGGAATCGCCGAGCGATGCTCCAAGTGTCAGCGGGTCGTCGCCAAGCTGGAGGGCAAACCCGACGGTGTCTGCCGTAATATTATTGAGCATAAACAACGTCAAATTTGCCACGACATATTCTCGGCAAAAAGACTGGCTATTAAACTCGGGACGGCTGACCTCGCTCCATACCAAGACGTTATTAATGCTATTAGGTCGTGGGCGATTCGGGTGGGCAATGACAAATACCATTAGTGAGTCATATTCTTATTTAGTCAATAATAAATAATAAATTTAGCTACTCTACTATACACTACTATATACTACTACTATTTTTTATTTATTTTGCTATTTATTTTTAACTTAATAAGAATATGACTCACTACAAGTGTAAGTAATTAAATATATATATTATATTATTTAAAAGAGTAATATATATTATATTAAATGAGCCATACATTATACTCTATAACTGACAAGCACGGGAGGATTTATTATGGACAGACGAGCGACATTGCCAAGCGATGGAAACAACACTGCGATAAAAAAGACGGTGTTGTAAGGGAGCTATTAAATACGGGCTATTGTAAATTTGAGGAGTTAGAATACTTTGAGACCAAGGAGGAGGCACGACTGACCGAGGCATTATTAATTGAGTTGTTCCCGTGCGTAAATAAACGGGGTGAGATGGTGGGGGTTGTTATACCACGAGAAGAATATGGACTCAACTACCGACAATACCGTAATGAGGTTTTTAACAAGAAAGGCAAATGTCCCCATTGCGGATTAGTAATGATTGACCGAAACATTCCTCGCCACATTGGGCGGTGTAAATTTAATATATAACACTACTTAAAAATAACAATTTAATATATACAAATGACACGCTCGGCTACTATTGATGCGACGAGCTGGAGAAACCTTATTGAATTTGAGCGATTGACCGTAATCTATTTGGGGTTTTTCAGCGATGGCAATGTCTCTATGGACGTTATACACGGACACATCGCCCAGCACCGAAAAGACCAACAAGAGGCTACACGATTAGCAGAATTAAAAAAAGCACACGAGGAGTGGGTTGATAAATATATGGGAATGATACGAGACAAGCAAAAATAAACATATAACTATTACTATAATATAATATAAACATATATATATTATATTATACAATGAACCACATTGAGGACGAGTGGATTGATTACGTGAGAGGCACGGCCTTTCTGTCGCCCCATACAATTAAAAGCTATAAAAATAGCCATACAAAATTGACGAACGAACTCGGCATACCCATTAGGGACGCTACGGTCGGTGAGGTGCTGGACACGGTGAGGGGATTGACCGACAACCCGTCCAGTCAGGCGACGCTATACACCGCCGTTATTGTCTTTAGGAAATTGGCTGGGTTAGACAACGACCCCATATGGAAAGAAAAAAAAGCATTAGTCCCACACCAACAAGCATTACGGCAAATAGCGTCGGCTTCCAAAAAAGAATACCTCCCAACGATGGAGACGCTCAAAAAACATTTAAACGAGCAATTCTATAATGAGAACTGGCGTGGCTACATTATTAATTTTTTATTAATTAATTACAATACACGCAACGCCGATTTAGACGTGGAGTTCGTGGATACAATTCACAAGACAAAGGCAGATAAAAAACGCAACTACATTGTCAGTCGCAAGAATGATTTTGTCTATATTAGAAACAACTACAANACGNTCGCCAAATATAAACAAAAGCGTCATATATTTAAATCCATACCATTCGCACGAGCGGTCAAATATTACAAGGCACAACACCCNCCCAACCAACCGATATATTTATTAGACAAGGAGGGACTTCCCATTAATAACAACAGCATCGCAAATTACATTAAAAAATTCACATACAAGAATTTAACAGAGGGGGATTATAACAAGGTCGCCGTGTCATCAATAACCGAAATAGCAGATTTGAGATTGCTGGAGGCGTTGGGTGAGCGACGTGGCACAGACCTACGGACGCTGATAGAATATTATAATATCCCATACAATGAGAAATTATGGACGCATTAATATAATGAGGAGGTCAAAATTCACCATTGAATTTAACAAACGCTACGGCGACAAAGTCAAGGACAGAAAAAAAAGCACATTAGCCANATACTTTAAAATACCAATTAAATTATTAGACACCATTTTTGATAGGGGATTGGCTGCTGCCCGAAATACGGGAATGAGACCAGGCGTGACCTCACCGTCGCAATGGGCAAGAGCCAGGCTCACGAAATTTATATTGAACGTGGAAGACGTGAGAGGTGGCAAAGCCATTAACAAAGGCAGAGGACAAGATGGCGACATTGTTGAATTGGCGGTCAATAAAAATAATAAAAGCAATAATATAATGAGCCTCACGCTTCGCAAAAGCAAACGAGATGGCAAAAAATGGGTCGCAAAAACAGAGGGCAAGACTGTCCATTTTGGGCAAGACGGAGCAAGGGACTATACATTGATGTCATCAAAGGGAAGCCAATTTTATTTAGCAGACAAAAAGGAACGAGACAAAGTCAAGGACGCATACCAGGCGAGGCACAAAGGAGACAATTTAAATGACCCCTACAGTCCAGGCTCACTTTCATACTATTTATTATGGACAGCCCCTACACTACGTGGAGGCATTAGAAACTACGAAAAACGATTCGGTGTAAAAATAGTAATATAATATAATATATAAAAACAATATAATATATTATACAAATGGACACGATGACTGATGCGGAGATTGAAAAATACCTCACGGAGCGTAAGGCGGAGCGGGAGGCAGCCAAACCAAAGAAGGTCAATAAGAGGGTCAAATTAGTTATTGAGGAGGAGGTCAAGGTGGAGGATTTAGTTGATGAGATTATACACAACTACACACCCGCCCTCAAAAAGGCTATTTATAAACATCGGGAAGCCAATAAGGAACGATACAACGAATACACACGAGAATACGTAAGGCGACGAATGGAAGAGCCTGAATTTGCGAGACGTAAAAAAGCAGCAACCAAGCGAAGCAACGAGAAAGTGAGATTGCGTAAATTAGCAGAGCGTAATGCTCTTGAAAAGAAAATAAAAATCATCAAAGGTGAGACTGACCCAGTCACAGAAATCAATGAAATCATACAATCCAATAATGGCCTATAAAATTTATATGTAAGTTGGCTTCCTACGAGCCTATACATTAGATTAACATTATATTAGACCGAATTCTATACATTATATTAACATTATATTAAATCGGTTATTGATGACGCATATTTTTTGGTTGCCGATTAATGCTACATAAATGCTACATTTTTACCATAATTCTTCGCACTTGTTCAGTCAGCCACTTTTAGTCTATCGCTGAAAAACCACACGACGAATGCTTTGGAACTTTTTTTTGGAGACAAATGGTAATGGTTTTAGTTCCACTTCGCCTTCGGCAATCAATAACCTAATATAATATATGGATTTGATGATTTATATATTAGATTGAGCTACTTTAATATATATATATATACTATATTGAGCTATATTGGTGAGTCATTTTCTTATTAAGTCAAAAGTAAATAGTAAAAATAAAAAATAAAAAAAAGAAATAAATGTCCAATTCTATATAATAGCTATACAAAAATGACTGAACAAGAAAATGACTCACTATATTTGTTTTGGTGGGTTTGTTGTAATATAATATATATTTATTTTATAAAAAAATTGAATTCAATAAATAAAATTAAACTATACAATAACAATGCCACGAGGACTCGGTCAAAATAATATGAGTGAGGCGGAGCTGAAGGAAGCCAAGGCGGAGCGGGACAAGGCATACTACCAAACCAACCGTGATGAGATACGTCGCAAGAACGCATTAAAATTATTAAACGCAACAATATTGACGTGTCCGTGTGGTGGGACATACAAAGACTACAAGGGCAGTAAATACTCGCACGGCACAACGCACGGACACCAATTATGGTTGGAGGAGACCGAGCGAGGGTTAGTCCCGTTAGTCTGTAAAAAAATAAAAAAGGTCAATAATAATGAGGAGGCACGTCAATTTATTAATAACCATTATATGGCAAATAATAAATTTTCAGCGATTCAAAAGGAGTGCTACTTACCGACATTTATTAAAAAATTAAATAAACTGGAGGACAAGCCACCGCCACCGCCACCGCCACCGCCAGTAAAAAAAGTAAAATTAAAAATTAAAAGGAAATTAAATATTGTAAAACCTGACACAAATTAATAAGTGTCGTCGTCCTCGTCCTCCTCCTCGTCGCTGTCGCTATTACCATTTACACAGTCATCGCATAATATTTGACACATCTTTTCATCAAATTCCAACTCCCACCATAAGTCCGTGTGAAATTCAGGGTGATTCATATTATATAAATTATCCATACCACCGCATCGGGAACACGGGACACGACGGCACTCGCACCCTTCGTCGGTCTCATAAGTGTCGCAGCCTCCACACCGCTCCTCCTCACGCTCTTTGTCGGTTCTTTGCTTTTTAGTGTTGTCCGCCATATTGCTATATATATATTTTATTTTATTGATTCAATTTTTTTTTCATATAATAGGAAAATTAAGCAATATAAATATTATCCATAGTCAATATATAATGAGCCATAAATTCGCTGACCCTGACGACGAATGGACTGACGGAGATGATACGGTTGAAAGCGAGGAGGAGGTTGCTGTCAAGAGCGACAGCGAAGATGAGGGGGACAGCGGGATTGAGGCGAAGCCCGAACCTGACCCACCAATTTTGAAAGTGGGGCGACCAAGAAAACCACGACCCCCGCTCACACAGAAACAGCTGGACGCATTAGCAAAAGGCAGACAGAAAAGGGACGCAGGACGAGCCGAACGCAAGGCAGTTGCTGACGAAAAGAAAGCCGTTCGCAAGGCAAATTTAGAAAAGAGGACTATTAAAAAGGCAGTGTCATTAAAAAAGAAGGAGGCATTAGAGGAGGCTGCTTTAATGTTGAGCGATGACGATAGTGGTGATGAATTGGAGGTAAAAATGGTGAAGCGGTTAGTCGCCAAAAGAAAGGCAGCAGCCAAATCCAAGCCAAAAGCCAAAGCCAAGCCACGCAGCCCATCGCCTTCGCCACCCCGCCGAACCAAAAAAACCGAACCAGTTGCCGAAGCATCTCAATTTGTTTTCTATTAAAAATAATAATTATATTATATTAAATGGGCGACCGAACTATGTCAGGTGTTAGTGGGAGCGGAGCAGTAACCCAAAGTGGAACAAATAATTTTATTGGAACAAATACATTTAATATCAACAGACCCACCTCAACAGCAAGTGGAACTCAAGAAGACGATGAATTTATAACAAAAGAAAAGGCAGACGAAGAATTTTTGCCTGCCTTCCTCCAAGTCTCGTTCGTCCAAATGGGCAGCGGGACGCAGGGAACACAAAGAGTCACTCGGGGTGTCCCAATCTTTGCCAACCCCAACCAATTTGGAGGTGTAGTCAGTGGGAACAGCGGGTTCGGTGGTCCTTTAAAACCGAGCCTCACTTTGCTCGGTAATAACAGCTCTGTAATAGTAGATGTAGATTTAAATGGCGAATGGCAAGTCGGCGGTGATGTGCGATTTAAGTGTGTAGTGTTAGTGCGACAGGATTTAAATTTTTCTGGAAGCACCCGCTTTAAGATGCTATATGGGGCGAATCCAGGTTCGGCCCCGACCCAATTCGGGAGCAGGACACCGACAATGGCTGCCCCTATATTTAATGATGGAGGCAGCAGTCAATTTTTAGACGGCTATAAATTCCGCTTTGTAGATGATTTAAATGACCCTGTTAGTGGGCGGGAGGGAGCAGAGGCAGGTGATACTATTAATTATCAGGCTGTGTTGATTAATTCATTATCCACCGACGGTTTTTTTAGACTGAACCATACCCAAACAGTTACGGACAACATCAATCGCAGCAGAGGCAGAAGCTCAATAACATTAACAGAAGTCGCAGGATAAAAATAATATTATTGTTATATTATAATGAGTAGAACTTCGGGAGGTAGAACTATGTCAGGCGTGTCGGGGGGAGGGAGCGACGTGACTTTAAAAGGAGCAAACGCCTTTACTGGAACAAATACATTTAATATCAACAGACCGACAACAACATTAACAACAACCCCAACATCGCAAGAATTTATAACAAAAGGAGACGGAGACATTGCTTATACTGGAAAAGTCCTCCAATTTAAATATTTTCAAACTGGGGAAAGAGCGGGTCAATCGGGCAGCACCCAGCCCCAAATAACGGTCACACGGGGAGTTCCAAATCCAGGACCGACAACAGGCTTCGCCGTGTCACCAGTCAGCAACGGCGACCCCGACGCATTCGGTGGATTATTAGAGATAATGAAACCAATAATAACATTGAAAAGCACCACCAGTAAGATTATTATTGACGTGTCTATTGTCGGCGAATGGCAAGAGGGCGATGACGCACGATTTAAACAGATAATTTTAGTTAGAAATAATTTAGACCGCACGGGGTCAGGGACGACGTTACAAAAAAATTTAACAGAACATACAATATTATATGGGGCGGTGAATTTTGAAAACCGAATGCCGACTATGGCTGCCACCATCACCAATAGCGGAGGGTCGTCTCAATTTTTAGATGCCTATAATTTTAGGTTTATTGATGAAAGGCAGGTGAATACTGGCGAAGCTGCTTTAGGGGCGGAACAAGTCTCATACCAACCGATTTTAACCAACGGACTAACCACTGAAGGTCGTTGGCTTCTCAACGCAACCCACTCAAGTAGTAATGATATTACTCGTCAAAGTGGGTGTAGCACAATGACAGTAACCGAAGTTGAAATTTAATATAAATATATTTATCTATAATCATAACATATAATGGAGCAACCGAATTTAATACTCCAAGCCCTCAAAATATCTTATTTAGACGTGGCGGTGTCGCTGGGTGGGTGGGTCATAATGGATTACAGCGACACCGTAGATGGGTTATGGGAGCAGATGTCAATGAAGGATAGGGACAGAAAAGAAATAGTAAAACCGAGCAAGGAAGAATTTATGTTATTAATAACACCCATTTTTAACGCAAGAGTAATTGACATAATTAGAACCAAAAGGAATGACCTATTGAAGGAAAGCGACTGGACGCAACTCGCCGATATAAAAGACGTAGATGTTGTAGCGTGGGCTGATTATCGCCAAGCCCTGCGAGACGTTCCCTCATCGTTAGAAATAGAATTTGAAAAGGAATTAGAGGATTATTTTCCCACTCAACCAATAAAAATATAAATACTTATATATAATGCCGTCATTGACCGAAGCCCAAAAAAAGAAGCTCAAGGCTCACTCAAAAACCCAAACAAAAACCCATATGGATAAAATGGTTAGACTGATGAAAGCAGGAAAATCCTTTAGCGATGCCCATCGTCAAGTGTCCAAAATGAGTCAAAAGCAGAAACAGAGCCAGTCCCAAAAGGTTATTGTCAATGTCGGGACAATGCCTCGTCGTAGGGGTCGCCGACCAGCAGCAAAACCTCGTGTCTTATCTTACCAAAGCGACACGGCTCGGGTTTTAGCCCAATTCGCCCAGCCAATAGGATTGCCCCAAACATTCAACCCACCGCCCACTATATTACCCAATATTGTTCCCGCTCCGTTAGTGGCTTCGCCCTCCAATATGCGAAATGAGACAGCCCCTCGTCCTGCTCCAATTGTGTCAGGAGCGGTGGTGGGTCGTGCGGAAATGCCAAGCGAACCGCCGATGCTGGAACAAGCCCGAAAAGCCACTGCTGATGCTCGTCAATTTATGCGTTCCAACCCAATCCCTCGTGAATTTTCAATGGGTAGAAACCCACCATCAACGCTGTCAAGAAATGTCAGCGATACATCAACTGTCCCACGTAGCCCATATGCCGACCCATTTGCCGAAGATGACGGCCCAACACAAGAATATTAAGAATAATTTAATATAAATATATAATTCACTATAATATATATATTTATGAATAGTCAAGACCTTATAAATAGTTTAGCAGATGAGCCAATTAGACCACCCGAGTTCGTGTCGTTAGAAACAATTATTACCGAAATTCCAAATATGACTGTCAGTAGTCCAACAGCATTTGTTTTATATTTATATTACAATGATAAGTTTTTGAGCGATGAGGAAAAACAGCAAGTCAATAAGGTCATACATAAATTGAAGACCGAGCGTGATGCCGTGACAGATAAGAACATAGAATATTTAGAGCGATGGAAACAAGTTCCTCAAAATGAGGTTATAAAAGAATAATAGTCTTATATATAAATGGAGACGCAAGTAGCCCCGATTGACGAACACGTCATTATTGAAAGCAGACTTATTAGTTTAAATAGCAAGTTCGCAACAGAATATTTAAATGGGACTTCCAAGTCAAGCGTGTCATTTGATTTTAATGCTATTGCCCGAAAAGACAGTCGGGTTTTATATCACACAATAGCCATACAGAGTGCCGAAATACCCTCCAGTTTTTATAATATAAATGCCTCCAATAACATTACCAATATAACCCGAGCGGGTTCGGCAGCGTTCAATATAACTATGCCCGTAGGGAATTACGACAGTGCGACTTATTTAGCAACATTTAAGACGCTTTACGAAGCTGCGAATGCCAACGTGACATTAAATATAACGTTTTCAGCCATAACTGGAAAATACTCCTTACAAGAGGCAGGAACAGCCCAACAGCAAGTTACATTTAATGCTGCTGCCTCAAACAGTTTTGCTATATGGGGTGGGTTAGATGCTGATATTGTTTTCCCTGACATTACAGCCCAACCCGTAGCCAGTAGCTTCCCAGCTTTAGCCAACTTTTTAGGCATTACCAAAATTAAGGTGGCTTCCAACGCATTAGCGGGTGACAATTACGACAGCGTCAGTTTAAATACCTCAACATTAATTGACACTATTAGCGTTACAGCAGGTCCTTTTGGACTGACGGTTTATAATAGTTTAGGGCGTGAAAGCTTTGTTAAGGCGAAACGCATTGACGAAATAGACATACAGCTTTACGACCAAGATGACAACACAATTGATTTTAATAACACCGATTGGAATTTTACTATTATTTTAAATAGCCACCGAAAGCAATTGTTTAGCACACAGGACGGCATTATTAATTTTCAAAAATTGACACGATTTGCGGAGGCGAGTGTTAAGCCCGAACCCCTGAAGAAAGAACTGGAGGAATTACCCGTAGATGAGGAGGTTAAGGAAATATTTAGAGAACCCGACCCCGTTGAGGAGGATTTTGACGATGATATTTTGTTAGATTAAATAAAAATTAAATAAATAAAAATATTTAATTAGTTTATAATGGCTGCCCTCCCGAAAGAAGTTCAATACAATAAGCCGATGGCTTCCCTCCCTGCCGAGACCTCTTCTATGAATGTTAATGTCCGCCCTTCCAATGGTGCTGTCTTTACCCGTGCTGGTGGTGATATAATCCAGTTTGACCTTCCTGCCCACTCGTTCCTTGTCCCGAGTTCGCTCACGCTTCGTGGCAAAATTAAACTCACCCCGACTGATGGTGCGACTGACCTTATCAGTGTCGCTGGAATTCCTGGAGCGTCGTGGATACAGCGTGTAGAAACTATTGTCGGCGGGTCGCTTTTAGAGTCGGTGAATGACTATGGTCGCCTTTACAATCTTCTTGGTCAGGTTAATATTGACTATGCCACGAAGGCTGGTCTCCAGACCGAATTCGCTCTTGGCGGTGGTGGTGTCAATGGACAGTCGCCGAAAACCCCCACATTCCACACGCTCAACGGACGTGCTGGCCCGTCGGTCGTGGGTGGAGCTAATGCTGTTGCGGGTTCATACGCCTTCGCAATCCCGCTCGGCTGCCTCCTTTCTTCGTGTAGCGAACTCATACCGCTCGGTCATATGGGAGGTGTTCGCATTCAGCTCACCACTGACCAGGTCGCCAACTTTATTTACAATACCTCCACAGAGAACGATAAGACTGTTCCAGGCATTGAATACTCGCAGCTTGAATTGAATTTTGACCTCGTGGATTTTGGCGGTGCTATGGACGGTGTAGTCCGCTCAATGGCGAACGCCGACGGTGACCTCATTCTCAAATCGCAGGGCTGGAACGTCTCCAATGTTGCCCTTCCTATCCAGGTTGCCAATGCCCAGAGTGAGTTCGTCTATAATGTTCGCCTGTCGTCCATTAAGTCGCTCATCTTACAGGGAACAGGCACTGCCAAAACCGAGTGCCTCAACGGTCTCTTTGATGCGGTTCAGGTCGCAGGAACATCGGGTTCAACGCAGTTCTTTATCGCCAACAAAGCTTACCCACAGACCCCTCTCCGTGAGGATAATGTCGCTTCGGTTATGTCGGCTCTTCGCCAGGCTATGGGTCAGGCTCACGATATTTACCACAGCAACATTGCTATTCCTGTCAAACAATACACCGAAATTGCCTCCCTTTCCACCACCACTGCTTCCAGCCAGTTTGAACCTGCCTCCCACTTCGTAGGAATGAACACCGAAAAACTTTCCACCAACTCGGTTATGATGAGCGGTGAGTCGTCCCAGCTCACCCCGATTAATGTTCGCCTCAACCCCTCCATTGCGACCGATGCCACAGCCACTCTCACTCTTTTCGCCAATTACGATGCTCTTATCGGCATCAACGTAGCTTCCAGACAGATTCAGGTTAGAGTTTAAATAACTGAATAAGAAAATGACACACCTTATATATTATATTACTATTATTATAACAATTTAATATAATAATAATAATAACACCATATTACATATGGAACTCGTTAGATTAGCAAAACCCACATTGACCCCACCACAAATGACGTGCGACAAGCCATTACACCCCAAGTTAGACAAATATGAGCTGACACACTATTTAAATAGCCACTCAACCAATTTGCTTTTAGGGAAGCCGAAGTCAGGCAAGTCAAGTTTATTATGGGCGATGCTGAAAAATAAAAAAATGCTGAATAAGGTTTTTGACAACGTTTATTTATTCCAGCCAAGCCACTCAAGAGCCTCAATAAAAAATAACATATTTAAGAAGCACCCGAAAGATAAGATGTTTGAAGAACTGAATTATGAGGATTTAGACGAAGTTATGGAACGAATTAGAGGAACTGACCCCAATGAAAATAACGTCATTATTTTTGATGACCAGTCAGCTTATTTAAAAAATAAGGAAACATTGCGATTATTTAAGGAGCTGATATTTAATAGAAGACATTTACGGACAAGCATTTATTTTTTAAACCAGACATTTTTTTCCGTCCCAAAAGAGTTGCGTAGGTTATTTAGTAATATATTTGTTTTTAAGGTGAGCCGAAATGAAATGAAAAATTTATTTGAGGAGGTAGTGGAGCAAGACCACGTGAAGGATTTGATGCCCGAGATTAGCAAAATGGTTTTTGATAGACCATATCAATATTTGTTTATAAATACCGACAACCAAAAATTTTACAAGGGGTTTGACAGAATAGATTTTGAAGAGGATTAAATTATTAAAATATAAATAAAATATTTAATTAGTTTATAATGTCGTTTTTCAACAAAGGATTTAATTTAAGTCCCGTCCGCTCATTGTTCAACAAATCGGTCGGCGGTGCGAGGTCGCTGTTTAATAAGACACCTGGTGCTTTCCGTCAGCTTTCGTCGTCGCTCGGTGCTGCCTCCCGTGCGATTGGTGGTGCTGCTGCTCAAGGCGACAAGCTCATCAGCGACCCTGCCGTCAATAAATTAGCCCAGCAGGTCGGTCTCGGTGGATTGGTCGGCGGGGCAAGAGGTGTAACTGGGTCGGCGGGGTCTGCGTCAGCGTTATTGGGTTCGGCTTCCCGCCTGACAAACCCTGACACATACAGGGGTCAGTCTCCAGCTGGGGCTGCCTCGTCTGCCATTGAAAGGGCGAAGAAGCTCGGTAGTGAAGCAAAGAATATATTTGTTTAAAAATAATATTAATTAGTAATATAAATGAAGACATACCAAATTTACGCAAGTTCAAAAGATACTATAACACCCGCCACAACAGCGTCCTTTACCAGGACAAATGACAGTCTGGAATACTTATTTGATTGGAGCATTATTCCCGAAGGCGAATACGAAATGACATTTAGTTATGTCAGCGAATACACCAAACTCACCCACGCCAAAGCAGTAGAGGACGACTTCCCAATCAAAGTAGAAATTATTATGCCGTTTAGCACCGATAAATACCAAGTTAATACAAGCGGTGTAGCCAGTTCAAGCCAAATATTAGGGTTTTTATTTACTTATGACGGCTTCCAAGATTCCACCCACGTAATGCGTCAAACCAAAGCGACATACAGCGATAATGCTCCAGTCCATATAAGAGGCAAACCGCAGGGCAATAGATTCAAAATTCATATAATAGACCATACGTCGGTGTTAAGTGGAGGAGCGAGGACAGAGCCATATGATTTAGTTATAACATTAAAACATCTGTGTTAATATATATAAATGATAAAAGACAGTGTTGATGAAATAGTTAATGATTTAAAAAGCAAACGAGACGCATTGAGCCTTGCTCACCAAAAACTCAAAAACGACAGCGACGACTGGAACAAAGGAATTATTATATTGAGTTTAGTAACTGGCGGTTTAGAGTCTATTAAGATGAAACTNAACCTCACCGCTCCCATTTGGGCATTAGTCCCCATATTATTAAGTAGCGTTATTGCTGCCTGTTCAGCCCTGATAAAATTCCGCAATTTTCCGCAACGAATGGAGACCATAATTAATGCCAGTGGATTAATAACAAATATATTGGGAAAGGCACGAAATAGAACAGAATTAGATACGGAACTATTACACGAATATAATGACGCATTGACCCATTTAGAGACCTCATTATATCCCGACCAACGCAAAGTGTTCCTCAAACAGAGCCACCGAAACCTTATTGAAATAATGAAACAGGAGGAAAAATATTATGGGTTAATTGTTAAGGTCAATAACCACGAACCAATTAATTTTAGCGATGATAGTAATAGTGATGACAGCATTATAAAAGAAATGGACACGAGCAACCACCGAACCTCACCATTAGAACCCATAGTGGAGACGAAGGTAGATGATGTTATTGATGAGCTTGAGGGAAGCGTTATAAATTAAAACATTAATTATTATATAACCGAATTATATAATGTCTTCCAAAAAAGATAGGGAAACAATATCAAAGCATTTACACGAAACAATGAGCCGACCTGAATTATTGAAAGTTTTACAAATTGGAGGTGAGACTGGATTTGGAAATAAAAACAAAACACAAATGATAAATAGAATTATTAAAATGAACGAAGATGGTGATTTAAAATATATTGAAGCAAAGGCGGTGGTGCGTGAAATTCGTCAAGCACTCGGTTTATCAGTAAGCGGTAATATTAAATCAGCCACGCAAGGCATTCGCAAGAATAAAAAGGACGAAAGCAAATCCGCCAAAGAATTAGCGAGTGATGCGATGAAAGCAGTTAAGGACGCACTGGCTGCTGCCGAACGAAAACCAAAGTTAAGCAAACAAATAAAAACACGCATAGCAAAGGAGATTAATGATTTTGAAAATGATTTAGCAAAAATAACAAAAATGGATAAGGTTACACGAGCAAAGGTTGGACGTGCCAAAGCGACTGAAAGATATAAGGATAGTGCTGAATTAAAACAAGATGTATAATTAGGTGAGTCATTTTCTTATTTAGTCATTTATAAATAGGTAGTTATATAAAGTTAGTAGAACAGAGTAGAATTTTTTTCATATTTGCTATTTAATTTTGACTGAATAAGAAAATGACCCGTATATTATATTGTTGTTATTTATTGATAATAATATAATAAAAAATATAATATATTATTAATATGGAGGATTGTCCAACATTACATTACACCCACCCAGTAGTAGCAAAGGAGTTATTAAATGATGTTATATTTAATGATGACGATATTACATTAGAGCCGTGTGTGGGTGGTGGGTCATTATATAATTTAATTCCAGGCAAAAAGGATTGGTGTGAGATAGAAGCAGGTCGGGACTTTTTTACATATCCATTCAAAGAAAACCAATTTACAAAAGTGTTATTAAATCCACCATATTCTTCCAACCATATAAAAGGTCATAAGGATAGAAAATTGCTCACGTTCCCATTTATATTTAAATCCCTTGAGTTGTGTAGCGATGAGGTGTGGGTGTTGTTAAATAATAATATGTTAAATTCATTGACCCCCTCACGATTACAACGAATAAGTGATTTAGGGTTTGGGTTGGTTTTTCTGCGAGTGTTAAATATAACAGGGTGGAGCGGTCGCTATTACTGGATATGTTGGAAAAAGAATAAAAAGGATATTATTAGTTGGACGAATCATATTGAGTTGCCGAAAAATAAATGCGAGTGTGGAGCAGAATTAAAAGGCGACCTGACCGCTCACCGAAAAACCAATAGACACTGGGCAAATATGGTTAAAATAAAAAATATGTAATATATATATTATTATGGACCTTGAAGAATTTATTTATTTTTTATTTTTTTGTGAGTATTAGTCGGCTCTCATAATAGCGTGAGCCAGTTCTCGGCGACCGAGGGGCGGAAGCCATAACATATGGTATGGGTGGAAGAACTCTATGTAGTGTATAGAGGACACCTCCTTCCATTGCTCTTGGGCGAGTGTGTTGCGGTAGTCAGCAGGTTTAGCTCCCGCATCTTTTAATAATTTGGTTCTGCCATTGACTGAAAGGTTCTTGAGCATTTCCCCAATTTCTTTCTTATTGACCAAATAGCGGGTGGAGGGGTGAATTTGGCGGTGTTGGTTCGGGAGTGCTGGGTCGTGTCCAGCGGCAGTGTCCCACGTCAAATGAAGTCTCCATAAGTCCCTCACTATTTTATTGGTATAGACATATTGACAGTCGTCCCAGACCGCATAATGCCACGGTTTAATGTCCTCGTCGTAGTCGCCCCGAATCCTCTCGCCTGGGCTGACCCATAGCCTCTCCTCCATAAACAGCCACTGCCTCCGCTCGGCAGCATCTTTTAGGTTGCCCTTGACCTTCCTCATTTCAACGGCGGAGTGAGGACACTTGAGGGTAAA
>JGI24004J15324_10000475_pt1 | contig 16328 bp, 13 predicted proteins | sample LinPmetageLP32_FD_15324 | JGI IMG/M metagenome (IMG submission 15324)
GTAGTGTCACTAGACTCATCAGCAACAGTGACATTAGTTGATGTAGTTGCTGTGTCTGAATTACCAGTTACAGCACCAGTTAAAGCACCAACAAATGATGTTGCAGTCGCAACACCAGTAACAATTACACCACCACCAGTAGTTTCAAATTTCTTAACACCATCATAGTAAAGTTCTACTGGACCATTTGCGATAAATTTAGCCTGATCTTCAGCAGTAGCAAATCCATTAATAGTAAAATTTAAAGGTCGAATAGTTAAATTCGTTGCTGAATCAATATGACTATCAGTTCCATCATGATAAATTCTAAGGTCACTGGAATTACCAAGATTTAATCTTCCACTATTTACATCAGGACTATCTGGTATTTGAATATTAACATTAGCTTCAATAGTTGATTTGAAGGTAGAAATTCCAGTAACAGTTAGTCCACCACCAACAATTCGTAATCCCTTATTTACATCAACAACACCATCCGAATTAACACGAACTCTTTCAACACCAGTAGTTTCGACAGTAACTGTGTCAGGAGATGGAAATCTTATAGCAGTATTAGTATCACCCGTATGAACAATTTTATCCGCAATTGACAAATCTGCTGCCAAAGTGCTTACACCGGCATTTACAACTAAACCATTTGCTGTGATATTTACACCACTTCTGGCAGTTACAATACCAACTGAATCTATATTAGTTACATCTTCGTATGTTAAAACACCACCAATTGTTGCAGCACCACTGACATTAATATCTACAGCAGAAAGTAAATCTACACTAATGTTAGGTGTGCCGCCAAGATTAAACGCAGTATTGGCAAATCCAACACTAGTTCCTGCACCAAGAGTTGAATTCCAGTAACAACTAAGTTAGTTAATGTTGTGCCACCAACAATATCAAGGGATCCCCCTAATGTGGTATTACCAGATACATCAAAATTACCAGTAATATCTCCAGAGACAGTAGTGGCATTAAATGCTTTATATGCAACAGCTTCTACAGTGCTTCCTGCACCAACTCCACCCTGAAGCACATCGAATGTTGATCCATCAGTTGCTGTAAATTCATCAGCAACTCTTTTCTTCACACCATCAACATAGATATCAAGATATCCAGTTAGATATCCAGATGCAAAAGTAAATGCTGTTGTTACACCAGATGCAGTAAAAAATTGTCTAGCAACTGTAACCGCAGAATCTCCTGGATTTCTGCCGATATATCCTGTTTTATCTGCCATCAGTTAACTCCTGTAAGAAGGCTGAGATTTACGTCGATTGCATTATTTGAATCACAATATACCCTTATCTCATCTGTTCCCTCAAGAAGAGTCTTACCAACATCAGTAATAACAAAAGAACTTCCTGCGGGAACAGGTATCTTACTTGCTACCGCAGCAGATGCGCCAGCACTTGAGTCTCTTATCTCAACGGTTAAGTTGACAGAATTATCTGTATTATTTGCAAAAGTTCCACCAATCAAAATTGTTTTTGTTGCTGCAGCAGATGTAAATGATGTTGTTGGACCAAGGAACTTGAGCGATTGATTGGTGGTAGATGATGTATTAGTCGAATCCCTATCAACGGTGACAGAACTTACACCAATAATCGTCACTTTAGATCCAGCAATATAATTAGCATTTACAACCAAATCACTGACACCAATACCAGTGGTTGAAATGCCAGTAATTAAATTAGTGGAAATACCGATTAAACCGCCAGTGGCTGTAGTAACAATACCCGCCGCTCTTGTTAATGAATTTGAAAATGCTTCTGCCATTTTTCTTAATGTGTTAAGTGTATTTATTAATTAACCGCCAAGAGCGATTGCGAGTCCAAGAGAAACACCGCTTGTTACGGTGACTGTCGCGATACCTGCAGTGGCATCAAAATCAACAGTGTTATTTGCGCTTGATGATTTGAAATCAACCATTGTTACGCCAGTGCCAATAAAAGTGCCTTCAGATCGAACACCAATTTGACCCCCACCAACAAATGATGTAGCAGTTACAACTCCAACAGCATTAATACCACCAGCGAGAACTTGAATGCCCTCTCTAGCAGTAATCATACCAACAGAGTCAATGTTGGTTACATCCTCATAAGTAAGTGTTCCACCAATTGTAACATTTCCAGAGAATGTAGCAGCAATACCTGTGATATTACCTAAAAATGTAGTAGCAGTGACAACACCGGATACGTTAACATCACTACCGGCAGTAAGACTACCAGTAACAGTGGTTAAACCAGTTAATGTGGTATTACCATCTACAACAAAATCAGTGGTAATACCAACACGACTACTAAAAGTAGAAATACCAGAGAATGTTGATAAACCAGCAACAATTAAGTTATTAGAAAGTGTAGAAGCACCAGTGACACCTAATGTGTTTGATAATGTTGTTGCTTGAGTTACACTTAATGTACCACCAACTGTGGTATTGTTTGATAATGTTGCTGCTCCAGTTAATGTCGTCAGTCCTGCAACAATTGCATTACCTGATACCGTAATATCTTTGGTAACGGTTGCAAAACCCGCGACAATCGTATTACTTGATACTGTAAGATCTTTAGTGACAGTTGCAATACCTGCAACAATCAAGTTATCCTCAATATCAACACTATCATTAAAGTCTACTCTACCACTAAAAGTAGAAAGACCACTGTTTGAAACATTAAGTGCTTCAGTAACAGTTAGATTTTGAATGGTTGCATCATCAAGATTAATATCATCAAGTTCAATATCACCTGTGACACGCATGTCACCATAAACATATAATGCCGTTTGTCCAGTAGAGACTGGAGAACGGACATCTAATCTAAACTGCGGATTTACGGTATTAATACCAACAAAATGATTACCGGTTCCCAAAACTGTTAATACAGTTCCACCAAGACCAACATTCAGTTCATTGAGGATGGTGGCCATGCCTGAGACATGAACATCCGTAGCACCAATCCCTCCTTGTACGTGGAGTTCATACGCGGGGGTGGAGGTGCCGATGCCAACCTTATTATTCGTGGCATCTGCCCGAATAAGTTTAGTGTTGACTTCTAGACCATTTTTGACAACAAAATTCTTATTTACTGCCATTCGGGATCACTCTCCCCCGTTAAACTATTTTTATTATTTAGTCAAACAACAAGTCTAACTATAATTTTTGCTACATCCGTGCTACCACCTTGTTGAGTTGAAACAACAGTGACTGAACCATCATGATATCCTGAACCACCACCACCGCCTCCAGACCCTCCAGCAGCTCCTCCAGTAGCACCACTACCTCCATCACCACCATCACCTGTAGAATGGTCTCCACCAGTCTCCATTATATTATATCCTGCTTTAAATCCTCTTTCAATCTCACCAGTGTTTGACACCTCGGTGCCATCAGACAACTTAAATTTTACTGTTCCAACATCCTGACATGATGTAAATCCCTCATTCCTATAGTAAATACCTTTTGAACATTTGACACTTCTACCACCACTAGTATCACCTGAAGTAAATCTTGAATCCTCGGCATATAATGGTTGTCCTTCACCAAACTCAAATTGAGTTCCAAAAATACCACTGTCGGTCAAATTTCCTGCATCGATACCAACTCCACCATTACCAGCATCAACTCCTGAACCATTTTCTCCTTCAATGTTTACACCACCACCATCACCGCCATCTCCAAGTTGACCACCATCACCACCTCCTCCTACACATGCAATCAAATTTGATTTTCTATAAAGGAAAGGTGCCTTTACAGGGTCATAAAGTCCTGTAATGATATATTCAACATTTTTGTCCATGGTAAATTGTATTTTTGAATATCCACCCTCTCCTGCTGCAGTATTACCACCTGGAAACTGACTATTTTGATTAGTTCCTTCATTAAAAGAAAAACCTTTTGCTCCAAAAAGTTCCATTTCAAGTGATAAATTTTGCTCAGATGAATAAATGCATATTTGATTTGCTGGATAAGTTGAGTCAGTAAAAGTTATATCTCCATCTACATTAGGATTAAGATTATGCTCAGATAATGTTGCAGTTCCTGAGTTGGTTATTTGTTCAATTTTAATAATTGGTCTTTCAGGTATAACTGTTAAATTCTTAGTATTAGATGTGATGGGTGTATTAAACGCATTTGGATTAGAAACTACAACTTTAGTTGTCAAATTAGTAGTTGCTTCAATTGAATTAGCAGTAAGAGTTAATATATTTTGATTTGAACCTGACACAGTAAGATTAGCATCTCCAAAATCGGCAGTGCTATCAGTTAATTCAGTATCTCCAATCGACCACTGGTAACCAAATCCTTCTACTGAGTCGTTACTTAAACTCGCATTAACACCAATAGTAACTGCTGTTCCTACCGCAAAAATTACACTCTCTGGTTGAGTTACAATAGATACTTCTGGTGTGACTGTTAAAACAGCAGATGCAGATCTTACAGGTTCATTAATTGCATTACCAGTTGATCTAGCACTACCTACAGTTACAGCAACACCAGGTAGACCATATGCACTGGGAATATAATCTGCCTCACAAAAAACAGTTCTTCCAACAGTGTTATTAGCAATCTGTAAAGTTGTAGTCCCTGTGCCTGTAAAAACATTATTATCAAAAACTTGAGCATCATCAACATACCATCTAAATGTAATAATTCCAGTATTTGTAGCAAATTGTGCTGGAATATTTACATCATAAGTTGCTGTTCCAATAGCAAAGAAAGTTGCTCCCGTTCCGGTGTTGACTGATAAATTTTGAGGATCCGTGGTGAACCCTAGTTTGGGTCCACCTAAATCAAGAGTCGTTTGCTTGTTAAACATTCAACTCACCTCAATTAGAGAAGTTTTGACCGACGACGACTGCATAAAGTCCTGCGGTAGATATATTTTCACCATCGAATGTTCGATATGCGAAGATGTCTGATCTGTTTGCTGTAGTTGTTACACCTGGTAAGACTCCCCCACCTGGCCAATACACTGGGATTGAGGTTCCCGCTCCAGTCTGGAAGTGATCGACAACTGCATAGTGATTTCCAGTAGAATCTTGATCGATTCTTAAGGTAAACTCAGATGATCCAAGAGGTGCATTATTTAAGACGAAATGATTGACATCAGCACTTGCCGTACAAATAAAGTTTTGTGCGGAAGAAAGATCGACTGTAACAACATTAGAACTTGGAGATACAATGTCTACATTTCTAGATAAAGTTTCTAATCTAGTGTGTCCTATGACATCTAAATTAGATCTAGCGTTTGTAGTTCCTACACCGACTGATCCAATACCAGATACAGTGAATATCTGCCCNTTATCAGATATTCCAAGAGTATTTGAAGAACCAACTTGGAANGATTGTANGACAAATGTTGAGCCAATACCAATAGAAGTTGCTCGAACAACACCAGAAGTTAAGTTTTCTAAATGATATTGACCAAGAGCAGTCGTTCCACCGCTGATGAATACATCTTTAGAAGTGACAAATCCAACGAATTTTGCTTCACCGTTGACTAACATGGAAGTAGATCCCATGCCTACGTATCCAACTTCAAGATAATGTCTTGGAACTGTGGTGCCGAAACCAACATTTACAAGGTCTAGTGGATAGATACCGGTGCCAATTCCCTGTCCAACTTGTTTAAACAGAGTGTCAGTTTCAAGGTTAGTTAATCCACGACCATCTCCGGTAAATGCTGCAGCAACAATTGATCCACTGAATATTGACTCACCGACAACACGAAGAGCAAATTCATTTGCTGTAGAACCAATACCAACTCCACCAGTGCCATCAACAGAGAATTGTGTGCTACCAGATCCAACAAGAAGTGTGCTATTACCATTTGTTGTAGTTCCAATTCCAACACCATCAAACATCATGGTGTTAGAGTTTTTATTAAGACTTACTGCACCAAATCTCTTCCAATCATTCTGTACGGAGTAAACCCAACCAACATAAGAACCCTCATCTGGATCAGAATCGAAAATTACATCACCAGGGTTTCCTGCTTGTACAGGAGTAGCTATTCCAACACTATACTTTCTAGAAACAGTAGCATCACCTTGAATAAAGAGGTTGTTAGTTTCAGAGTCTGCATTGACCGTAAATTTATTGTTAACAATCAGTGGTCCATTAAACTCAGATGCTGACTTGTTATCATCACCACCTTCAACGCGAATGGAGCGTCTAAACAGTCCTTCTGTAGCACCAACAATATTAAGTGACGGTGCCTTACTAATGTCTTCTCCAGTAATAGTTTGAACAGGAGTATCAAATATTTCTTCTTCACCAGTAATTGTGCTTAACTTTTTATTACCGGCAAAAGAGATACCTTTATCATTCATTCCAGAGTAGAAGTTAATACCACCATCTCTCTTCGTAGACTGTGATAATAATTCTTCAGCAGCACTAATTGCTCTATCTTGCTTATCGGGGAAAGCAGTAGAGTAGTTACCAGGACCAAAACCAACATATTCAAAGGTATGTCCAGAGGCACGAATGATAGAATGTCTACGAAGTTCTGTGGGAGATACTTCAACTTTTCTAACAATTGTATCGTCTATGTGAGTTTTTCTTTTAGTTCCAAGAACACCTCTAAAGACGGTAAGTGAATTATCAGATGGGGAAACAGTTGTCTTAACTCTGACTATTTCTTGATTTATCTCAAGATAGTCACCAATATTGATGTCTAGATTGCTAAGATTGGTGATCGAAACAGTCTCAGATGTTGCGTCATTTATGGCAGCACTTAATGTGGTCGTAATTCCCGCGTAAGGAGCAACCATTCTACCAGAAAGGTTTTCATTATCAACTGTTACATTACCACCATTTGATGTTACACCTTCGTTAAATGCAAATAGTGTTCCGTTTAAATTTGGTACTATGGTTCCCACACCAATTCTTACTGCAAATGTTGTTAGACCAACGTTATCAGTAACAACAAAGTCACCAACATATTTGCTATTTGTTGCACCAGAAAGTCTAATCTTTTGATCAACACTAAATCCGTGATTGACTCCAGTTTTAACGGTAGCAATTCCACTAATATTATCATAGTTAATTGTGGTGACACCAACTGCCTCACCAGTAAGGTAGAAATACGATTTACCTGCGTTAGCACCACCAATACCTGTGGTTGTAAATCCCGATATTGCAGATGGAGACTCGAATGTAAACGAACTTGCTGCACCTACCGCAACATTAGTAATTCTAAAGACATCATTATAAGCAGCATAAGATGCAGACGCAACACCACTAATTCTAATAGTGTCACCAACGTTATCATAAATTTTAGTTACATTAACAACTGCTTGAATATGCCCTGCTGTGGTTCCAACACCCACAACTGCGAGAGTATTACCGATACCATATGCACCACCACCGTTCATAATCTTAACGGCAGTTATCTCACCATTAGCATTAAAGGTAATTTTACCTGTAGCGTGCTTACCAGTTACAGATGCACCAATAGAAACTAATCTAGCATTATAAAGACTACCAGCAGCACCTGAACCATATCCAAAACCACCACTTGAAATACCAACTGTGGTGACTCTATTCAGTCCGTGATCAATATTTGTAGTGACAGTGTGAGAAGTTCCAGCAATAGTTGATACAAGGTTTGTTATCGCAATACCAACGCCAATATCACGCACATACTTGGTGATGTTCTCCTTAGTAGAACTATTTTGTGGTTCATCAATTACAACTTTACCAATCAGGCTTGGGATAGCAAATGAAGATGTTTCTGGTGGGTCAGATACTGGTGTGTCCCTATTTGTTTGTGGGAAGAGAGAAGTAACTGGTTGAGAGAAATTCTCATTAGTAAATGGAGTTACAGATGGTCTATTAGAAGAGTTGAGTAAAGTAATATAATAGATGCCATCCTGTTCACCTGCTTTATACTGTTGCTGCTCAAAGTTTCTGTAAATAAACATCGTATCTTTACGTCTCTTTCTCTTAAAGTGAGGAAGAGATGTATTTCTAATCGATGTATCATTAGTAAATGTGCCAGGATTGGTAGAAAGACCAACTCTAAAGGTGGTTGAACTGGTTATACCAGCAACACTATAATCACGGTTAAATGATGTTCCAGCAGTTCCTGCTGTATTCAATGAACCAGTGATGTTTAAAAGTTCAACTTGATCGTCCTGTTGTAACTGGTGAGGAAGTTCGGTAGTAACATGAACCTGGCTACCATCCCACCTAACATCTCTAATAAATCTAAAGTTTCTCTGTTGATTTACGTTACTGATTGAACCACTTCCAAAGTAAGTTTGAATTTCAGTGGTGTTAATACCAATAGAGGAGTTAGACTCTTGGATAATAAACCCTTCAGTGGGTGGTCTAGCAACAGTTCCACCAGTAGATGCAGGAATTACATATCTTGCTCTGTAAAGAGTATCATCTGCGTTTCTATTGTCACTTTTTCTACTAATAAATGTTCTTGCAGATGCAGCACCAAGACCAGTTATTCCTAGACCAACAATTGTAGAGAAGATATTATTTTCTGTAGCAGCAGTTGCTACATTAACATACCAGTGATCATTATTAACATCATATTGAACTGGGTGACCGATGTCTCCAGAATTTTTGTCAGATGTTCTACTAATTACATTTAATACGCCACCTTTTTCATTAATAGCGATTGCATTACCATTAATTGCATCATTTAATGTATTTGCTAATTTAATATTGACATTAGTTGTGATGCCACCAGATGTATTAGAGTCAGTGATCGCAAAATATACAGTATTAGGATCAAGTCCATCAGGAAGATGAGCGTTTTCGCTTATAACTCTAATTGACTCGCCATTAATTAGTTCATGGGTAGATTTTAAAGTGATTTGACGATCAGATCCACCCTGACTATAAGATCCAATACTATTGATTCCGGTTGGACCTTGTTTAATAGAGTATTTCTTTTGGGATGATAACTGGGATCCATCCATCACAATTCTTGCTGAATACTCTGTAACAGAACCAGCAGATGATACGAGAACTCTTAAAGTGTCATTCTCTCTTGCACCAAATCTAAAACCATCAATGACATTTTCNGGTGGAGTGTCTTGATTTTTTTGATTNAAGAGATAAAGATTACCAGTCGAACCAACACCAGCAACTCTATCTGTTTTAGCAATATCGATTGCTCCAAACTCAATAGANGTTTCNGTTAAAGGAATTTGTTTTGGTGGAATGATATGAGTGATGTATCCAATATCATCTTGTGAGAANGCATCATTTCTAAATCCTTCTGATGCAAGTGATACTGCACCGAAGTTNGAGTTAGAGTTGGTAAGTGAAATATCACCACCATTGTCAGTCACAAAATGTTCTGCATATCCAATCGCAAAGATTGAAACTGCCTGAATGAATGAATTATTTGTTACCTTAATATGAAAGTTTTTATAATCTGGCTTATATCGTGCTCTTGAATTACTAGGAAGATTATCTACAGAAGTGTAATCATCATATGTACCAGTTGGAATGGTATCCGTATTGTATCTAACGAATGCTTTTTCATCTTTTTGTAGACCAATTCCAGTGAATTGTGCGACAACCATTGATTTAAATCCGGTTGCTGTAGCACCATCCGCAAGCATTCCACACATTCCATAAACAGAACGTAGTGAAATATTGAAGATATATGGCGATGCAGACGTTACGGTATCTGATACAAGAGCAAGAGATGACCCAGATATTGATGGGAGAGCATCTGTTGGTGCATTTTGAACCGTATACTCAATTTGTGTAGAGTTTACTTTTTCAGTTACAACAAAATCACCATTATAATCAGAATTTACATCTTGAATTCTAAATGGTGTATCAACATCAAGTCCAGTAACTGATGAACTTGTCGTTACCGTAATAGTCGTATCTGCGGTTACTCCATCACCTGCTCTAATACTACTAATACCAACAGATTCACCAGTAGATCCGACAATACGATATTCATCAATCTTGGGTTGAATATCCAGACCTGAAGAAGGATAGTCTGGTTCAATAGCACGACCAGAGGATTGACCGTATACAAGACCTACTTTTTCATAATACATTTGAAGGTCTGATCGACCTGCATCAAAATTAGTAATAAACTCATCATTAATTTTTACATTGTTGAGTCCATCAGCATATTCAAAACATCTCAGTTTATGATGAGAAAAGTTAGGAACAAATAAGTTTGAGTTGTAGTCTTTATAGACCTGTCCGTTAGGGTCTCCATCAAAGAATGAAAACTGCCAGAAGTAACAAGCACCAGTTACTCTAAAAACAGAAGATGATTCAATATTTGCGTTTTCAGGGTCTGGAATATACTTTGGTCTAATTTTTGTTTTACGAAGATCAAGACCTACAAGTGATGTTCCTCTAGGAACAATNACTCCACCATGAANACTATTNAGTTTATGAAGTTGGTTATCTGATGACGCTAAGTCGAAGTTTGAAGATAAATCAAANTGAGAAAGATTATCTGTGGTCGATCCGTTTCTTAATCTATAGTTATTTGCACCATCTGGTATATATCCCGGTCTATTATCTACAGCATGATCACCAGGATATAGTAAGACCGTAGTCTTACCAAATCTATCGTTATCAAGACCTCTTTGATATGAAAATCTAGACGATTCAATCAATGCACGCTGAATCGTTTTAAAGGGACGAGTCAGTGAATTGCCCTTATTTTCTATGCTGTCCGTGGCGTCTAAACTATTCGGGTCAACGTAAAGAATAGTACCACGAGTAGATTTCAGAAAATTATCTAATCTGGAAAGACCCATCTTATTACACTATAGTTCTGTTATGGATTATTTATCATAAGAAAAAAGGGCAACCCAAAACGGGTTACCCTTTTAGCGTCTCCCTTCACACGGAAACTATATATTAATCTTCTTTTAATTCGTTGTCAAGTATATATTCTACTGTATTAGCAACATCATTCATGGCATCACGCAATTCTTCTTGAGTTCCAGTATGTTGAGACATAAGTCCAGTTTCAGTTAGAGACCATCGCCATTGATTCATTTTTTCGTTACGCCACAAATTAATAATCATTTTTAATCTACAGGTAAAAGTTCTGGATTTTCTAGTTCTAACTCAAAACACATAGGGTGACACTCTTCTGCCATTAGGTACATTGAAGATTGATACATCTTCTCTGCATTCCATCTTGGATTAGAATTAGCTAATTGTATGACGCTTGGATTTGTTCTAGCAAGTTCTGGGAGTTCATCAAAGGTAAATGGCATATTTTGAATACAATATAACATTACTAATTGATCTCCTTCATGATCGTACCAAGCATATTTTGTTTCTATGCGGTATTTCATGGGTGTAAATTTACCCTAGAAATATTTAGGGCAATGCGAGTAGGGAGACTTGAACTCCCACGGGCATTATGCCCAACAGATTTTAAGTCTGGTGCGTCTACCGATTCCGCCATACTCGCAAGGAAACTTTATTCAGATTTCCAAGTTGCTGGATGAAGACTACAATATTCATTAAATGTAATTTTCATCTCTTTATCAGTCAATCCTGCGTTTTTTGCTGCCTTTGGGATATTCCACTTTGCCACAAATAACATTTCCATAGATTGTCGGGTTTCTGGTCTCATAATTGTAACAAGTCAGGATTTCTTCGTAAAACCCCTCAGGGTAAATTTTTGCCGGAGTTTTTTCCCCGCTTTTATTGGAATCAAAGGTCATTTTTCCTCACAGAGGATTAGCATACGCAAGTATGTCTTCGCCAAGCACGGCACGGCACAATTCCAATACACTCATGAACTGGTCTACGGTTTCGCAGTCAAGAACCTTCTCATCGCCTTGCTCAGAGTACAGGTAGAACTTACGCTTAACAGGGTCTACAACGCAGCGTGTGAGGTAGTCGTCTTGCATGGGGTGTCTTTGCTTACCTACGTATTATAGCGCAGTCAGGACCCTGTGTCAAGCGTCTTGTTCAATTTCTAATGGAGGAATGTCCTTACGCATGGCATTGACAATAAAGTAGCAGTCAATCCTAGATGCAGTCCCAGACCTAACGTGGATGGTTCTACCCCACACAATTTTATCAACCATCAAATCCTGAGTTGATCCAATTTGTGTCAAATGAACTGTAATTGTTTCTGGGTCAACTAAACCTGTCCAATAATCAGGCAATTCAATAATAGTATGTTCAGTTAAACGTCCACGAATATAAACACCTAATTCTGGTCCCACCAAGTACCCATGAAGAAGTCTTTTATTTTCTTTTGTTGGATGAGGAATATCAAATTGCATAGAGTGTCTTTACTTACTTACGTAATATAGGTCATTTGGTGGGTGATGTCAAACATTTATACCAGAATGATACAACAAATCTTTCATTGGTTTCTTTATGACGATACGTTGGCATTAAACCAGAAGGATAAAACGTATCTAGTTCCAGACTCAACCTTACTTACGTGATGTAGATACTCTCTATTAGAAAAAATTAATAACTTGCCTGCTTTTGGTTTAACATTATACCACACACTTCCATCAATATTATCAAATTGTGTGTGTCCTCCAACGTAATCATCATTTAGATAAAGAAATGCTGCGAGTACATTAGGACTATACATTTCAGACTTATCATAATGAGGTTTCATAAATGTACCAACAGGCCATCGTATAAGACCACAATAATCCAACTGTATATCCTTATGAAAGGACTTGCAGATTTTAGTCACATTTGCGATAACATTAGCAAATAATTCATCCTTTGATAATTTAATGTCAACGGGTTTTACATCTCCACCAAGATAAATTGCACCATAATCACCGTCAGGTTCTGGTATATCAGGACCATAACTCAAACTTTCTTTAGAATTTGAATGTGTTACTGCTTCTAAAAAAGTATCATTTTGGTCAAGATGAAGATCAATGAATGGTTTACATAAAGTAGAGTTTAAAAACTCCTCTTCAATATAAAGTAATTTTTTCATTTTTTGTTATACCATATATTAAGAGCAAATCTTTCAGTTCCCTCAATCTTAGTGACATGATGTTTATAAACTGAATTAGAAAAAACAAGCAACTTTCCTGTCTCTGGTTTCACCTCACATTCTTCAAATCCAGTGTGACCGCCGGTATAATCATCATTTAAGTAAAGAACTGCTGCGAACAAGTCAGGATCCTGACCAGGTCTGTGTGGGTCAATATGTGGTTTCATAAATGTACCAATAGGCCATCTCACTACAGCCGCATAATCTATAATCACCCTATCATCAAAAGTTTTACAGAGGTTTGTTACTCTATCAACTACGCTATTTTTTTCTTTCTCAAAATAAATTCCATCAAGAGTTGTGAGATATGTGTTTCCACCTCTACTCTCATTACCGTAAGGAAGTTCTTCTTTATTTGATTTAGAAAGTTCTATTAATTCTTGAGATTCACTAGGAGATATAAAATTCTCCTCAATATAAATTAACTTCTTCACTTAGTAATCGTATTTGGCGGTCCAGCAAATTTAGGGTCATTATAAACTGGATTCTCAACACCTGGTTTATAGTTAGGATCTGGGTAATCAAAACACTCCTGACCTTGATACTCAACAATCAGAGGGTTAATGTCCTTACGTTCTGCATAGACATGATAGAAGCAGCTGATCGGCATCCCACCTCTGGATTGAAGGTAGATCTTCTCATCATCCCAACGCTTGATTATAATATCTTGATGAGCACCGATAGGTTGAAGTTGAACTGTAATACTCTCTTCATATACTAAATTTTTCCAGTAACTAGGAAGAACAATCACCTCTTGATTCTTTACACGACCACGAATATAGACACCAACCTCAGGTCCCTCAATACATGCGTAGCGGAGACGATAGTTATCTCTAGAGGGATGAGGAATATCGAATGGTTTTGGTTTACCATCTGCAACAACGTGTCGTGCTTCTAACCTTCCCTTTGACAAACAATCGATTGAACCCGTGACAAACACATCACCATCAACATAAAGTGCATCGGGTTTACCTCCACTAACGTAAAGTGCATTATCTGTTCGTCCGTCAGTATTAATACGTGTATCACCTTCTACATGTAGACCATATTCATTTTTTCCATTTGTTTCAAAGCGTACATCACCTCTGACAAATAGTGCCTTATCATCTTTAGGAACTTTACAATCTTTATCGTTATTAGTATTTCTGGCGACCATCAGGGTGCCATCTTGATTGTTAAATGTAGTCTGATTTCCAAAAACAACAGGTCCTTCAGCATACATTGAACCATTAATTTTATTGGCACCCTCTTTAATCGCAGGAACGATTCCAGTTCCTACTTTTACTTGTCCACCAAAATTGCCGTCGTCTAAGTTAAATGACATTGTTAAACTTCACTACATTCTTTTTGAATTTTTTGACCACCAACTTTGGAGTCTTTAAGTGCAACTGCATCAGTCACACCTCTAATTAGGGATGAATAGATAGTCATCCCAGAGTTAGCACATATTTCTGCATAACCGGGAGTTACTAATTTATAAAAATTTGAGGCATTAATAAGGAATTTTTTAGATTCCATTTTAATGTTCTCGGTTGCAGTGACAGTCACATTACCCTTATTACCGCCCTCTCCTGAAGCAGTAAGATCAATATCCTTGGCATTCATTCTAATCTTACCATTTCTGGCATTCAAAACAATGTCACCATTAACTGCCTCAATGTAGATAGTTGTTTGACTTTCTACGTTTTTCTCGCCTGCCTTAATTACAGTGTCACCAGGAGAGTTCATAATAGTATGACCTTTTCTCTCCCCTGCTTTTTCAAGAGTCACATGATGAAGTCCGTCTGTTGTCTCAAGAAGAACACCAGAAGTTGTAGCCCCATCCTTGTGGATGTGACCAAACTTTATATTACCATGATCATTACCAATACGTTGACCAGTATAATTAGTGTTTGCGGTGCCTCTATTGTCTGCCCCCTTAGGATCAGATCCTGAATTTAAATGACTGGCCATATTATGTTATACTATCTGGTGTTCCTGGGATATTAAGTCTAGGATCGTTACTACTTATGTCAGTACCCTGTCTGAGGATTGCGGAAGGTCTTGTGGTGACCACACCGTCGATGCTCTCTTGTAGTGTATCATAGACCTGTATGAGTTGTCCAGGGGTTTCATAATATCCAGCGAGACGAACACCATTTTTGTAGAATACAGCGCCAAAGTATTCACGACCATCAACATATCCAGTTCTCTTAAGTCCAACAAGGTCTGTGACCTGCAGAATTTGATCTGGATCAACATCAAGAGGGTCTCTACGAACTCTAATGACTGGTCTAAATCTTGCATTTACACCTGTGGGTGATGATTGGAAGATGTTTGGATAATTTGTTATAGAAATACCAAGAGGAGGAGGTCCTCCAGGAGAGCTAGGGGTGAGAACATCAATAGGTAGATTAACGCCAAAAGTATCTAAATTAGGCGGGAAACACACCTTCGTTCCATCTTCCTTGATGATACATACGGCATCATTTGGACCATAATTGATGCCTGGATTCGTTGGGATAAGTTTTATAATTTCAAGAACTGCAGGGTAACCAGGTCCAGGAGGAGCAACATAACCATTTCCAGGATCTAGTGGTACGATATCACAAACTTTTCCAAGTCCTTTTGTCTCAAGTGGACATGGTGGTGGAATTAATATAGCAGAAATTCCTATAGGATTAACTGTCCATGGTCTATCTGCTGGTATAAGAATTTTATCATCAATATCTATAATAGCACTAAAAACAGTAGGATTTGAGGCAAAACCTCTTTGAAGATCCCTATTGGTAAGTTCCATCTCAATTGTTCTACTACCTTCACTCGCACTAAAATTGATTTCCTTTACTTTATCACGGAATCTTGCCTCTGATATAAATGTACCATCAATTTTTACACTGAGTATATCATCCGCCTCAGATCTAATTCTATATCTTCCACTGACAGGAAAATCAACGTTGGTCCACTTCATGGTCCAGGTAGTGCCATTAAAGTTTGCCAAATAGTCTTGTTCATCTATAAACATGGGTGTTAAAAATGGACCCAAAGTTCCTGGACGATATGATGTTAATTTAGGTCCAGTGTAAGTTACTCCATCAATTATTTTTTTTCCTTTTTTTATTCGTTTAGGTTGATTAGGTTGATTAGGTTGATTAGAAGTTTCAGGAACTTTTCCTGACTCTGCACATATATCAACTACGTTTGTTTCTTTACCTGAACGTACAACATTAGGTCTCCCCAAAGGAACAGTTCCTTGCTCATCATCATCTTTGTCAACTTGCCAATATGAAGTACCTCCTTCACTTACCCTATCAAATACACCTTCCGACTTTTCGTAAAGTCCAGGTGCTT